>JAABUW010000044.1_pt1 | contig 252970 bp, 223 predicted proteins | sample 5560081 | NCBI WGS metagenome assembly JAABUW01 (sample SAMN10711882, study PRJNA513363) | rock metagenome | isolation source: Antarctica rocks | place: Antarctica: Victoria Land, Knobhead sud
GAATTTTTAATTAGATTTTTACTAGCGTTGCCCTATAGGGCTATAAAGCTACTTTTAGGATTAAGTTTAGCGCTCCCGCGTAGACCTTAACTCTAACTTAAAAATCTTGGCGCCAAGATTTGCCAAGATTTGCCAAGGCTGCAAAATGCGCATTTTGCACCGATTAAGTAGCGATTTTGCAGAACTGTTTTTCCGGACTTACCGATATAGTGGGTAAAGTATATATTATTATAATATATATTAATTAAATTATTAAATAATCGATAGTTAAAATTAAGGGCGTAAATATAATACTTTATTTTATATTATAAACTTTAAAAGTTTAGATATTATTTTAGGTATATTTAAATTATATTAATTAAAAATATTAATTAATTTTAAAACGGACTAATAGCGGTTTAAAATTAATTCTCATAATTTATAAATTAAGGAACCGGCTAAATTCATTAATAATTTTAAAAATAAACCGAATATATTCGCGGTCGTATATACTATAATAGTATAAAATAAATAAGAAGAACTTCTTAACCTAGAGGTTCCTAAGGAACTTATAAGATTTTATAAATTTTTTTTTAATAAAAAGACGAGTACCCTATCTAGTTTTAAATAAAGAGATTATATTATTAAAATAAAAATTAATAAGAAACTACTCTATAAACCTCTTTATAATTTATTTTAAACTAAGTTATCGGAGTTACGATATTATTTAAAATCCTTATTTTATAAAAGCTAGATCCGTTATTTAATTTCTTTAATTAAAGTATTTATTCTTTTTATATTAAAAAAGGATAATAAGTTATATCTTTATATTAATTACTAAGGTTTAAATATAATAATTATTAAGAATTAATACCCGTTACTTTTAATTACCGAGATATTAGATTATTTATATAGTTTTAAAAATCTTTATAAAGTTAGATCTTAAGGATATTTATTATAGGATCTAGATTAAAAAAAGCGATAAATAAAAAATTATTTTCTAAACTCGCTATAATTACTTCGAATATTTAGTTATACCTTTTAGGCTCGCTAATATACCGGCGATACTTTAAATTTATATTAACTATATATTTATAAATTTAATAAATATAACGTATATAATATATCTAAATAATATCCTAATTTATAGTATTAAACCGGCGGAGTATTAGCGGTATATTAAATAAATACTCGAGCGATTATATTAATTCTAGCTATTTATTAACTTTAAGAAATACTAATTTAATACCGAAATAGTCGAGTTTTTAAATTTTATTATATTTATTAATAAAATAGTTATAGACCCGGAACGCGTTAAAATTATTAAGGAATAATTTTAACCGAAAATTTATCGGGAGGTATAAAACTTTTTAAGTTTCGTTAACTTCTATAAATAATTTATTTATAATTATTCTAATATAACTACGTCGTTTATTAATTTATTTAAGGCTAGTAAAGTGAATAAAAAAGTAAATTCGTTAGAATAAATAAACGGCGCTACGGAAGTATTTTAAATTTTACGAGATATATTCGTAAATATACTTTTTCTATACTATTATAATCTAACTAAGTAATTATATATAGAGACGGATACTTCTAATTTCAATTTCAATTTTATATTATTATAATAGGATAAAGATAATTATTAACGCCCTATAATATTCTAATTACGGAAATTAAATCCCTCGAAATAAAATTATAAGATCTATAATTAAAAATTACTCGTTATTATAACGGTAATAAAATAATAGTAATATTATTTAAAAAGTAACCTCTATTATATTAAAATCGAGATTAATTATAATAATTTAAAGAGTTTTATAAAATAGAAAGAGTTAAACTCTAGATAGACCCGTTAGGTATTTAAATTAATTATTTATAACTTTAAAATCTTTTATTATACTAGAAAATTAAATCCTACCGATATACCGTCGCGGCGCTTTAATTATAAGGGAGTATCGCCGTTAAATATTAAATTATTATTAATACTTTAGAATAAATTTACTCTTTGGACTAGCGGTTAATTATCGGAAAAAAATAAAGAAATAAAAATAATTATAACCTCTACTTTTTAAATTATAGAGTCAAAAGTAGTAATTCTAACACGGGATATTATAATAATATTTAAAATTATATATAATAATCTTAAAAGACCTACTAAAACGCTAATTCGGGAATTATAAATTTATAATAATTAAATAAACTCTTTTCGAATTAAAACGAATATATTAAAGGATTATTATTATATAAAGAATAAAGTATAGGCTATAGACTTTAAAGGACTATTAAAATATAATAATTATTTTTATATATTAAAGAATAAAGCTCTAAAGGAATAATTTATAAAAAAATATTATAATAATTCTTTAATAAGTTATTTTAGTAATATAAAATCGTATAAATTATTTATTTAAAAAAAATTCTAGGAGGGTAGTCTAAAGTAAATTATAGATTATATTAAAATTTATAATATATATTAACGGACGAAGGTACCCCGATATTATTTATATAACGAATTAAATTCGCTTCCTATTACTATTTAATTATAAAAGGAAATTTTTATAGATTTTATAACTAGTTTACCGGTTAGTAAATATAGAGGTATTATTATTATTATCGTTATAAATCGATTTATTAAAATAGTTAAGTATATATTTATAATTATTAAAATCGATACTATTTAATTAACGGAAATATTTTATTCTAAAATTATTTATCGCTATAATATACTTAATAGTATCGTTAATAATAGAGGCTCTATTTTTACAAGCGCTTTCTAATTAGTTATATATTTTTATTCGAAAATTAAATAATATTTAAATACTATCTTTTACCTCTAAACGAATAAATAAATAAAGTATTAAAATTAAGTACTAGAGTACTATTTATATATATTTACTAATAATAAATTAATTAATTAGGCTAGATTACTATTTATAATAGAATTTTCAATAAATAATAATTAAAATACCGTCGTTGAAATAACGTCGTTTTTATATATATAATTATTATCCTAAAATCCGCTAGGAGGTCGAGGACGACTCTAGGGGAAAAAAAATACTAGTTATAAATAATAAAATATAATAATTATAAACTTTAAAGAATAAAGTTATAAAGTATTTATAAAATACTACCGAATATTAAACTAAATAGTATAATAAAATATATAAACTATAAAGTTATAAAGTTAGTAATTTAATTATATTAATAATAAAGAACTTAAAGTAAAAGCGTTTAAATAAAAAATTATCCTATAAGTTTATAAGGCTCTTTAGGATTATTAATAAAATAAAAGTATAAATTTACCGCCTACTACTACTTTCTATATATAGAATCTATAATATTTTTTATATATTATTATTTAAATTATATTATCTTCGCGATTATATTAATATAGTAGAATCTTTTATATAAGCCTCCGAATTTATTAATAATAATAAGTTATAAGAGGTAGAAGAGATAATTAATAAAATTAAAAATAAGAAAAGTATCTAGTATAAAATTAAATAAATTAATTAGGGCGAAGAATATAATTAATAATTATTAAACGAAGAGTTTACTAGTATTAATAAATTAATTAAAATCTTTAAATAGGCGGGTAGTAAACGTAAATATATAAATATAATTAAAGAGGTTACCCGGTCGTATAAGATAATAAAATAAAATAAACGAAATCGATATTAAAAGTAAATATTATTATTTTTATATTAATACTTATATAACGGATATTCTCCTTTATATTTATAATTTTATTATATAGTTTTAAGATATAACTAAATTCGATTTATTATTCAAACTATTTATATATAATAGCGATAAAATATCGTATTTATAAAAATACTTTTACTTTAAATATAGTTTATATAAATATTTAAAATATATTATTAAATAATATATTTAGGTAAATTTAACTAGCGCCGATTTAAAAAAAAAATCGATATTATTATTATATTATATAAAATAGTTAGTTCTGATCGGAATCTTTAGAAGAAGATATAATATCCCTAATATAATCTTTAAGGTCCTATTTATATTAACGGAAACTCTCGGCCTCTTTTTTAAAAACTTTATTTATCGCCTCTAATACTTTAATATATTAATTCGCCGCCGTTAATTAATTCTATAAATTAATAATTATAGTAGAGATTTACCTACTAATTATTATTATTTTATTATATATTTTACGTTACTAAATAATTTTCTTATTTATTAATTTATATTTATATTCTTCTTTAGGAGTTTTATTACCGATATAAATATATTAATATATAAACCTTTTTACCTTCCTTCGGAAAGATTTAAAGATTTTTTATTATTAATATATATCGTTTTAAAGTTTACGGTTATAATTTATCTTTATATAATAATCGATTCCGTGGCGATTAATATAATAGAGTATATAAGAAGGGGACGTACCTCGAATATAATTATTATTAAATTAATAGAAGTAGACTCGGTAAAGGAGTTATAAAGCGTAGTAAATTATTATTATAATTAATATTATATAGTCGCGTTAATAGCGGACTAGTTATATTTACTAGTATATTTATAATTAGAATAATTTAATATAAATAAACTAATACTATTAGTAAATAGTAGTTATTTATAGAGTTAGAAGAAAGTTATATATAACGAGAGTATTATTTATATATTAGTTATAATACTAGAATACTATTATAGAGCTAGAGTAATAATATATAAAAAAAGTTAAAAGAGTTACGAAGAGAGAAAATAAATAAACGAGCGAGTTTATTTTAATAATAAACCGTCGCGCTAAATACTTTATTATTACTATACGTCGATACGCGCCTCCGCTCCGTTACCTCGTTTTTATTAATAAATATAATCGTTATTATAATAGTTATATTATTACTAATCTCCGAGTATAATATTAAGGCTATATCGTTTATATATAATACTTTACTACTAGTATTTTTTATAGTATAGTAGGAGTATATAATAAGGGTAGTTACCTTTATTCCGTTACTAATACTATAAATATTATAGGAATAATCTAATATACTATATTTACTATAAGTACTATAAGCGTTATAGAAACGATAGTATATATTATTTCACTCCGTTACTATTATATATAATAGTATTATAGGGACGAAAGAAATATTATTTAATTAACTATTATTACTATATATTAGCGGTATAGAGATAACTTTATAAATATATTATTTATTTACTACTAGTACTATTATATAGTAGAGGTAGTATAGTAGTATTACTTTTTCGTTACTAGTACTATTTAATAATATTATAAGAATAGTTTTATATCGCTCCGCGACTAGTATTATATATTAGCGCTATAGGACCGATAATATAAATTAGAAAACTCTTTTCCCTTATTTCTCTTAAAGGGTTTAAAGGGTTTTTAATAAACTTTAACTAATTAACTAAATATTATTCCGTAACTAGTATTATAAATATTAAAAAATTAAATACGTAGTCTTATATTTAAATTATTATATAATAACGCCGTTATATTAAATAACTCTTTTCTCTTATTTTCTTTAGGGAGTTTAAAGGTTTTTTAATAAATATTTTTTAACTAAAGTATTTAAATATCTAAAGACTAGGGCCTAAAGAGGGAGGTAATTATAAAATAATAATATATTATATACACCTACGCCCTGTTAAAGATATTAATATATTATATATACCTACGCCCCGCTACCTCTATAATATTATTACTAAACCGCTAGCTCTACGCTAATGATTTTAGATATTATATAACTTTACTCTTTTTTTCTTTCCTCCCTCCCTCTCTCTCTCTTTATTAATATCGTTATTATCTATATTACTATCGTTATAAAATCCTCTTTTAAATTTAATAACGTCGTTATCGCCTTTATTATTATCGTCGCGGATTACGCCTAGTTAGTAAAACGCCCCTATTAAGATAAAAAACCTCTATTTATTATTTTTTAAATACCTAATTATATCGCCGTTTAATAATAATATTTTTTCGTCTTTACTACCGAGTTAATCGAGTAGAGCCGAGCGGAATTCCTCGCGTACTAGTTATATATCGATAACGTATAATATAAATACTCGCGCTATTATAACTATGAATAGTATATTTTTATAAAGTATTATTAATATTTATTAATACCTTTTACCCCGAAAGAGAATAAAAGTTAAAATATTTATAATAAATAAATCCGTACTCTAGATACTTATAGGATAAAATTAAAATTAATTAAATACTATAGTCTTTATTTTTTTAAAATACTAGAACTCTTCTTTTATTATATTTAAATAATTATTTATAAATCTTAAAGAAGCGATAACGACGTTTATAAAAAATATAATTATACTCTCGATTATTTAGATTTAATTAAAATTAAAATTATTATTATTATTATAAATACTTTTATTATTAAAGTAATACGAGGTTATTAAATATATATAATTAAGAATAATCTAAAAAGTATAAAGTTTATTATTAATTATTAAGTTTTTATAGATATTAGCGGCTCTTATATTATACTAAATTATATTTATAATACTAGTACTAGCTAGAAGAGAGTAAATCCCGATATTAGATTTTAAAATAATAGATTTAAATAGATATAATAATAATGAAATTATTTATATAAAAAGTAATAAATTAGTAATATTATTACTAATATTATAGCCTAATATAAATACGATAAAATAACGTCTTTTGTTATTATTTAAATAAATCTAGGTAAAGATCTTATTTTATTTTTTAATTACTATTTATATTAATTCTCTTAAAACGTCTATAAATCTTAACGCGCCGTAGTTACTTTATTAATAGAGATTTTATTTATAAGATAAATAAACTAGGCTAGTATTTATTTATTATTATAATATACGACGAGGGTAATTTATAAATCCTATATATTAATTTTTTAAATAAATATAAAAATAGTAATATTATAATTACTATTTTAAAATAAATTAAAAAATAGTATCGCTTTTATAGAGGCTAGAAACTACGTTATTTTATTACTAACGACTTAGTAGTTAAATAATACGTAATTAAACTTATTTTCTAAAGTCTTATCGACGGCGAGATAAAAATAAACTATTTCCTTTACTATATTTATTTAGAATATATTCTACGGCGAGTTTTAAATCCTGAAAAATATATTAAAAACTTTAAATATCTTTATAAAACTTTATATATATACTATATTAAAGCTAGTTATAAAGACGAAATTAAAATAATTCTCCGCGCTATATTTCTAAAAAAGTAGAGATATATCTTAAAAAAAGTATAGTAGGATATATATAAAAAATAAATATACTACGCTCGTTAATATTTGATACGATTATACCGACTTATTTATTTATAGTTAGTTTCTTAGTACCGAAGCCTACCTATACTAGTAATTCGCTCTAGGAGAAGATAATTAATTAATTATTACTACTTTATAGAATATAACTTTATTAATTAATAGTAACGACTTTTATATACTTTATTAAATACTATATACTACCTAATAAACGTTTCGATCTACTAGTTACTATATTATAATAGTATTAATTCGTTTAACTAGAACTACTATAACGATATCTTTTTTTTCTATATACTATTTATTCTACCTACTAGATTCGATCCGATAGAATACTCTCTTTTTATTAAAGTAGCTAGCCTAGTAGTCCTACTATACTAAAGTCTACTACGCTAGTATTTAAAATATAAATATTATACTCTAAGGTATTATACCTAACTAATTAATATAATTATTAAAGACTTCTACTATAATGTATTTAAACTACGAAAGTAAATACTATAATTATATTTATAATATATTTATTTAACTTTAGCGAATCCGTTATATTATTTATTTATATAGTAAATCCTATAGTACTCTTTTTATAAATTTATTAAGATCCGATTTTCTTTAAAATAGAGAAAGCGTCGTTAACCCTAGTTAAATCTAGGCTAGATTAATACCTTATCTCCGCGGCCTAGAAAAAAAATCTTTTACTAAAAAATCCCTTATATTATTAAAGCCTATATATAATCGTTTCTATTATTATTTATAGGAGTATTTAGTTTAGTTATATTAAATTTCTATTTTCTTAAAACCTAGCGAGACTATCGTTAAATAAATTCTATTTTTAAATAAATAAAGGTATCGAGCGAACCGTTTTCCTTATTTCGGCGAAGACTATTATTAAGATATAATACTATAACTAATATATCTATTATTATAATAAAGATTTCTATTTAATAGAAAATTACTATACCGAAAAATAACTTATAAAAACCTTCGGTAAATATATTTAAATCGATATTATCGATTATTTATTTTCGTAAAACTTTTATTATAATATCTAATACCGCTAGCCGGGAGACTATAATTATAGTATTTTAACTCGACGAATTTATTAATTTAGGCCACGCCTTCGTAAGGAATATTAACGACGTTATATATTATATTATTTCTTATGTAATTAGGCGGAACTTCCGATTTATTTAATCTCTTTAGACTTTTAATCTCTAGGAGTAATAAACCCGATTAAAATTTATTAAAACTCCTAACTAGCCGAGTAATTAAATTTATAATATTACTATCTTCTAGGTAACTATAATACGGTTTTAAATAAATATTTAAATTATATATCGATTATTTAAAACTCTTATATTAGTAGAGAATATACTTTCTTTATTACCGCCGAACTCGATATCTTCGCTATCGGTTTAGTCTATAAAGTAGATTTTTATAGAAAAAGTAATTTATTAAAAACCCCTCGGACTTAATTAATAACTATAGTAATTTTTATTTATAACGAATACGGGCTTTAATAAAATATAGTTAATAAAACTCTATAATTTTATTATAAACTTTATAGTAATATCTCTAGTAGGCCCTCCTAGATTATTAGGATCGTAGGGCCTATAAAATCTTTAAAGCGACGATACTACTTCTATTATATCGAAATAAAATATAATTAACCTCGGATTCTTCGACTCTATATATAATAGTAAATCTATTAATATAGAGTCTAGTTTTAAATATATTAATAAAGAGACTTATTTCCGTAATATATATTTTTTTATCGAGCGAGTTAAAGACCTCGCTATTATAAAGAGTATTATAGTATAGGAAAACCTTTAGATTTACCTCCGCGGTACTATTTTAAAATAATATATTATTAAATTTTCCGACGCTAAAAAGAGACTCTCGAAATATAGTATTATTAATTCCGATATTATAGAATAGACCTAGTTTCTAATAGGAAGATTTAAAAAGTTTTTAAATATTATTATCGATACCGTCCTAAAAGAATATTACTTTATAAAAGATACTAGTAACTATTATAAACCGCGTAAATATATATAGAAGATTTTAAGGTTTTTTAAAGATACGGGAATATCGTTATTATAGAATTAATTTAATATTATCTATAACGGAATTAACCTTAAACTACGGCGTAATATTAAGAGGTTTAATAATAATATTATAATTAATAACTTTCTAACGAGCCTCGATAATTATAAGTATAAATAGTAGGTTTTAGTATCTAGAAAGTTAGATAAACCTAATCGAGTAGTTCTACCGAATTATAATAATAATAATAATAGTAATAGTAGCTACGGATAGCGCTAGCCTTAATAGTATAGTTAATATTAGAATTTTCGTTAACTTTTTATTCTTTACCGTTTTATAGAAAGTTTCGGTAAAGATTATAAATCTTTATATAACGGTGTATCTTTTTATAAAAGTAATAATACTTCTTATAGAAGTAATTTATATAGATCTTTTTCGTTATTTTCTTCTTTTTAGAATAACGTTAACTAGTAATAATAGTAGAATTCTAACTATTTACCGCCTCTTATAAAGTAGTTATAAATAATAAACGGAAATTTAAATTCGTTATTTAAATAGAAAATATTCCCTTTTAAATATTAAGATTAAAACTCTAGAGTAAGAAGAAGTTTTAATAGAAATCTTTTTAAGAAACCCTTTTCGATTTAAAGAGCCTATTATATTAAAAATCAAGAAATTATTAAAAATAAAGAAAACTAGTTTACGGAAGCCTTCTACTAGAGTAAAAATATTTATAACGATAACTAGGGTAGTTACTATAATAGTAACGAAAATATTTTCTATTAAGGTACTATATAGGCTAGCGAATATATTAACGATATTATTAATTTAAAGGAACCTTATAAGGAGATAATTAATAGTTTTTTCGTCGGATAATATATTATTAAAGTAGTCGGTACGACTATTAAAATAGTTTATTAATTATATAAATAGTTATTTTCTTCTAATAATAAGTTATATATATATATTCGATAGTATCAAAATATAGAAAGGTCGAGTATAGTTTCTATATTAATAAACTCCGAAATATTCGTTTTTTCCGTCCTATTAAATTCCGCTTTATTAAAGATCCCGGCTAGGGTTATTAAATCTAATTCTACTAACGGAGTTACCTAAGATTATATATTTCGTAGTTACTAATATACTACTATTAAGGTCTCTATAAAATTATATAACTAACTCTATAAATTCTATTTTAATATTAAATATACTATAAACTTTATAGATTAATAATTTTTAAAGAATTTTATAGAACTCGGCTTATAGGTTAAAGTCTATAAAATATCTATTATTATAAAAGTCCGTAACTTAGGGTCGAATAACTACGATATTAATAAATTCGTTATTATCCCTATATATATTCCCGGTAAAAATAATAAAATCGCTTTAATTATTAAAGAGCTTTATATCGTCAATAAATTATCTATTAAGATTTTAATAAATATCGATATTATAAAGTTAGAAGAAATTATAATTAATACCGGTAGAGACCTCGTTATTATTATATTTCATAGTAATCTCGAAGTCCCTATTTCTATAATTGCGAAGGGTACTAGAATAGATACTATTATAATTAATAAATTCCGCTATACTATATTAGTATATTTAGATATAGTTATTATAGTTAAATTTATAAAGTCGGATCTACTCTAAGATTATAATTTACTATTTAAACTTTCTTAGCTTAACGTATTAATAGTAACCGCGTATATCGTTAACTATAATATAGATAGAATTATAGTTCGGAATAATACCGATCTACTAGTAATTATTAGCCGATATATTAAACTAGGGAAAGTTATTAAATATAAAGTAACTAGGTATTTCTAGATTAACTCCTCTTATATTAATTTAGTTATAAGATTATTTAAAACTTTAGTATCGAAGTTTTTTATTAAGTCCTACTTTAAAACTAGTTTTATTATAATAATAATCTTTAATATAATAATAACTCCCCGTATATTTAATTCGATAATATGGAGTATTATTTATCTAAGTTTTATAACTTCTAATTTAATATTCAACCTCTCTCAAATATATTATTAGAGTATAGTTTATAAAAGGCTTCTATAATACCGAAGTAAATATTATTAAAACTTTCGGTAGTACCGAATATTTTATCTTAATTAGAGATACTATACTCTATAGATACTACGATCTACGGGAACGATTTTTACGCCTCTATAATTATTAATATCGTCGATTCATTTCTAGATTTATAGAAAAATACTAGGAATATAACGAATATCCCGAAATTCGAATAAATAGAGATTTCTTTTATTAATAACTAGAAAGAGCTCTATAAAGCCGGTTAAACTTATATTTATCTATTAGAGAAGTATAATAAAGAGGTTATTAATAGCGCTTTTAATAAACTATACTAATAGGGCCGAATAAAATAAATTATTATAACGATACTATTTTCTTTCCTTTATTTCGTTATATAGAAAGATACCGCCTCCGGTTTTAAAAAATATATAGTTATCGATATTAGGGCTCTTAATAAAATTATAATATTAAATATATATCCAGTCTTTATCTAAACTAAAATCTTAGTACTTCTATTAAATACTATATATATTTCGACTATTAACGTAGTAGCCTTCTTCTATTAATAGTAGGTAAAGCAATATTATCGATATTACTTTATAGTAGTAATATACCGTAGTTAAAATACCTTTAATATATTAATAATAGGGTACCGAAACTCTCCGGCCTATATTTAATATATAATTAACTATATACTTCGGCCGTACCGAAAATTCTACTATATATACATCGATGATATCGTTATCTTTTCTACTTCGTTAATAGAGTATATCGAATACTTAATACTAGTATTCCAAGTACTATTAGATATAAATATTTCTATTTCTATTAAGAAGTCCTTTTTTAACTATTCTTCCGCCTAATTATTAAACTAATATATTAATACTCTAGGCCTTACTATAACTAAGAATAAATTAATAATTATATAGAATTTTTAGTTTCCCCGAATACTATAAATATTAGAGTAGTATTTTAGAATAACGGGTTACTTAAAATAGTATATTCCGTACTATATAATAATAATCAAGCCTCTATAAAACCGTAAAACGTTATTAAATTAATACTATCGGAATTTATAAAGTAGGAGTATATAGGGTAATACTCGTAAATCTATAATAAAGAGATCTTTTATCGATATACCTACGCTAGCGGAGTTTAACGCCTATAAATATTTATAAAAACTCTTCGCTAATCCTATTATATTATATTATATTAATTTAAAAAGACTATTATTTATCGATCTAGATACTAGTAAGGAGTAGGGATTCGGTATATATATATACTATATTAAGGACGACGATACTACGGAAGTACCGAAGTAAAAGTTATTATAATTTATTCTCTTTTTATTAAAGTAATTAATATTTATTAAGATAAAGTACTAGCCTACCGAACTAGAGATAACTAGTATTATTTAGGTAGTAAAGAAAATCCGATATCTTATTAAAATAATTAATAGTACTATAATTATCTATATTAACTATATTTCTACTATAGGTATAGTATAGTAGACTTTTATAAATACTACCTCTATTAAAAAGTTAAACTTTAAATTAATCCGCGCGTCCGAATATTTATAGAGATTTCAAATTAAACTACGGTATAAATTTAGTAAAGCGAATATTATCCCCGACGCGCTATTACGTTTTACTAGTCGGTTATATTATTTTAAAATAAACGAATTAATCCTTAATATACTTTTAGTCTTTCTAGTTAATATTATTATTATTAACGAAGACTTTAAAAGCCGCGTCCGTAGCGGTTACGAAATAGAAATACGCTAGGTTAGGATTATAACTACGGTAGTAAAGAATACTATACTCGGTGAAAATATAACTAAACTACTATATAAACTTATTAACGGGTTACTTTATTTCGACGATATCGAATATAATTATAATCTTCGTCTATACTTACTAGTTATACTAGAGTATAAAGTTTTCTAGAAGGTTTATAATAAAATAGGATATCTTAATTATACTAGAATTTATAAGAAGTTTATATATAGTATCTATATATTTAATATATCGACGAAGTTATATAAATATCTTAGAAACTATTCTTATTATCAATTATATTAAACGCCTAGGTATTAACTTTATAGTTTATTATAATTAATTAACTCGCCGTATAGGCCCTTTAAAACTATAATTATTAACTTTATTCTCGCTTTATTAGAAGTTTCTACCGGCGAGGATTACGTAATATTAGTTATATATAAATTTAGTAAAATAGTAATATTAATTATAAATAAAGTAGCCTAGAGAGGACTTTAACAAATTTATCGCTTATTAATAAAACTTTTACTATTAAAATAGAGTCTTTTATTAATAATTATTAATAACCGAGATATTTAATTTATTAGGTAGTTATAGAAGTAGATTATAATTAAATTAAATATTAATATACTTTATTCGACTATATATTATCCTTAGATCGATAGATAGTTTAAAAAGTTGAACGAGATTATTAAAATTACTTTAAGATATTTCCTATTAATAGTCGACGCGTATAAATAACTTATATTACTATCGTAACTTTCGGCTATATTAAATAACTTTATTAAATATAATAGTACCCACTTGGCGCCTACCGAGATTTTATACGATTTTAAAATTAAGGAGTTATTTAATTTATTATATATTAGTAATTTTAAGATTTTTTAATTTAATATAGTAGATATCCCTAAAGCCTTCCGTAACGGAGGAATTCCTACTATAGAAATAAACGTCGAGGCAGAACTCTTTATTACAGGAATAAATATTATTACGGAAACCTCCCGTAATATATAACCTCTTATTATCGAAATCTTCCCTACTACCGTATACCGTCCCGAATATATCGACGTATAGGATATTATTACCTTTATATCTCTCTATATAAAGAAGTATTACGATATTTATTATAAACCTATATTCTTTAAAATTAGAGATTATATTCGTCTATATTTATATAAAGAATATTAAATAACTAGTATTCTATCTAAAAAAATTAATTAATAGTTTATCGGATTTTTCTAGGTTACTAAATATATCGGTAGATTAATATACCGTCTAAAGTTTCTACCTATTATAACTATTTATAATATAATTTCGGTTATCTACCTTAAATTTATTATTAGGCTAGAAGAGGACTTATATAAGAAATATACTAAAGCTCCGCTATTAATTATTATCGATAACGAAGAAGAATAAGAAATAAATAGGTTATTATAGAAATAATAATATCGATTTAAGAAAGTTAAAAATATAACTATATAATACTTTATTCGTTAGAAGGAGTATAGGCTTAAAGATAATAAATAAATATCTATTAAATAACTATAGTATACTTTAGGACTAATAGACGAGTTTAAGTAAATTTATAGTTAATTCGCTAGGATAACCTACTAGCCTTTCGGTTTTATTAAAAATAGTCCTTCGGTTTATTAGAAATACCCCGTTATTACTATATTAAGTTTGTTCTATTTAATAGAAATTTTGAACTTTTATTCTATTATAGATTTATATTATCGGGGCGATAATTTTATTTATAAGGCGATAATTAATATAGTTATACCGACTTATTTATTTATAGTTAGTTTCTTAGTACCGAAACTTACCTATATTAATAATTCGCTCTAGGAGAAGATAATTAATTAACTATTACTACTTTATAAAATATAATCTTGTTAATACTCCTACTTTCTCTTATAATATATATCGATTAATAAAATTGAATCCTAGTATAATTCTTTTAAAAAGTATACTAGTAGTAATTAATTCTAATTTAATCTAACTAGAATAATTAATTATATTATTATTATTATTCAAAACTAGGAAACGCGTACACGAAACCGGTTTATAAAAATATATTTATTTAGGAGTATTAAATATACTAAATATCTTAATCTATTCTTATTCCTAAATACGGTTCAAGAATTACTTATTAAATAACTTTAACTAGCGAAAAAAGTAGTAGAATATAACGAGCCTATTTAGGGTAAACTCTATAAAGATGAATTTATATATATTTATTTATTTCACCGTTAATATTAACTACTTTATCGTTATATTTAGTAATAATATATTTTATTAAATTATTCCTTTAGAGTAATAAATAGAATAAGTAATTATATTTAAAAACTATGAATTTATTATTTATAAAAATATTTAGAAAGTTTTTATATTAAAGTAATATAACGATATTAAAAATAGCGTCGATATAAAATACTATCTAAAAGTACGAGAAGTTCTAGAAAATATTAAGAATAAATATTATAAACTAGAAAAGAAATATTTATCCTTTATTTTTAAAACTAGAAATATCGTTATATCCTTTTAAATTAATAATCTTAATTTTATTACTATATTAATTAAATAAGAAGTTATTAATATAATTATATCGGAGTTAGTAATGGAAATTATAATAATAATACTCTTAACGATAATTATAAAAGAGGAGGACTATATATAAAAGTAGGTCTATATTTAAAAGTAGAATTATATATAAAAATAAAACTATATTTATAAAGATCTCCTAGTAAAGAGGGAGTAAGTGAAAGGAAAAAACTATATATAACCTCCGTTAATTAAAGATTATCCTAACTAGTTACTTTAATATAAAAATATCGACGGCGAGGAGTATTAAGATATTAAAAATAACGATAATATAATTTAATAAAAGAGTAAAGAGCGGGGACTATAAAGAAATAAAAGTGAATTAATAATAAAATAAACCGATAATAAAATAAATAATTATAGTATTAGGCCTAGGATTAGGCGATAGTTATATATGAATAATAACGAAAATAATATTCTAGAGCCTCTATTTCACTTTACTTTTAGTTTTTAATTGAATTTTTATCCTATAGCGGATCTACCCTATAGCGACGCGCAAATCTCTATAGCGACGCGTATACTCCATAGTAACGCATCTCCGGCTGTTATAAAAATACGAATAAAACTATAATACTATTGAACCAGCGCCATTAGGAATCGAACTTAATATAATATGTATTAAAACCTAGTAAACGACTTATAACCAACAGGCGTCCGGCCCCCGGATAGGAATATTTCGGGAGATTATCCTAGGGGTTTCGAACCAGTATTACCGGGCGTAAAGGATTTAAAACCTGCGGCTAATGGCGCTGCCAAAGAATACGAACAAAACCACAACACTATTGAACCAGCGCCATTAGGAATCGAACCCAATATGATATGTATTAAAACCTAGCAAACGGTTACTATGGGCGACACGTACTAATTTCGGGAGATGCCTAGCCTGGGGCCATACAGGAAGCTACTGCGCACCCCTTGATAGTGCCGCTGGAGGATAAAAGCGTCCCCATTGTTGACCATCTTTCTTTCGGCCTCCTCGACGCAAGATTGAAAAGGCGCATGGCCGTGTCGAATATGTTGTCTTGTCACTGACTGCGTTGGGTCATGGCTCCTATATCTGGGCACTAAGCTTTGTCTTCAATTCCTTCTTTAAGACAGGGAGAGGAGTGCCTCGTAGGTACTCCGTATAGGGGGAGCTTCCTGCATTGCATTTCTTTGGAATAACGGGCCCTACTTAGCTCCCTGGCCTGCATAAGGTACTATTTCTCAGGCGTGCCACTAATGCAAGTTGTAATGCAAGTTGCCGATTGGTAAGGCTTATATCCTGCCCTACGAATACCGAGGCCCACCGCATGCTGACCAACACTGAGGATGAGGATGAGGATGAGGAAGAGCAAGAGGAAGAGCAAGAGGAAGAGGAAGAGCAAGAGGAAGCAGATGTCGTGCTTACGTCTTCTATCTTCTATCCAACATATGCTCTTGCATAAAGTACTGTCCACAGATCTTGGCTGCTAAAGAATCCGAATTTGCGCTAGATATAGCCCTAACCCTACCTACGCGCTAAGGATTAGAAGTTCCAATTAGCAGCAGTGTACATAGACGTACCCCATTGGTGTTATTCCTGTTTTCTTTAGAGTCACTCAGGTCCCCGAAAGTAAGCGCTTAAGCTAAAGTACCTTTCCACTCAATAATCATTCACGCACCTCTAATGGTGACTAAAATCCACAGCGACTACATTTATCGCAGACAGTAAGAAGCTGAGTATATATGATTGAGGAAGTAATTAGCTAAAAACAATAAGTTGATGTCTTGCTGCGGCCATTTCAGCCCTCTTTGTGCTGCTGGCAGGTTTAATCGCGTATTGCTCCAATGTGTACTTTTCATCGCGTCCGAGGCTGCACAATGAAACCGCCCAGGCTCCTAAAGCTATCGACCCTGATCACGACGATGAACACCGTAGGCGTGTTGGGTCAATCATCCCTACCATGCTCGCTATGATGAGCCACTAGGTTGGCGGTAGCAATGACATCTAAGAAACAATCGTTAAACCGGGCTTCTAGGTTTATCTGATTAATCGGCGTTGGCATTGAGATTGGAATCCGACGCACGCAGCAAGATTTTCATTCGGAAATTCTGCTACAAAAAACCGCTCTATCATGCACATGGGGTTTGGAATTCGAATGGTCTTGCTGAAGCGCCTCGCGAAAGAAGAGTCTTCAAGACCGAGAATGTTTATCTGGGATTAGCCGTCTACTTTATAGAGCCCCACGATAGAGTGTGGGTACTCGCTGGCGCAAAGGTGCCATTCGGATTAAGAAAGACGGTAGAAAGCGACAGGACACATCGTTTTGGTTGGCGAGGCTTACTGGTACGGATTCATGCAGGGTGAAGGTACCGGCAAAACCGAAGATTTGAGTGAAAAACTGCTTGCGTCATTCTGATGTCTGGCCCAATGTGGACCGGAGAGGCTAAGGACTATGTGGGAAGCATGAGTCAAGGATAAACGCTCGTCGCTTTCCCAAACTCGACTGAAAGTACCTTACAAAGGTAAAAGCCAATCCTGGTATAGCCGCCGCTGCCGACAACAGCTGCGAGGACCACCCCCTCAACGCGTGAACGACTCAAGTGTCACAACCAACACATTCAAAACGTCACAAGTCTTGTGTATCACGAGAACCGCATAGCACTTTCGGATCAGTCAAAGCTAGGTATCAGGCTCCTCCTCGCAGCACGCTGGCGTCCGCGCTCTTCTTCCGCTTGGGTAACAAGCTTGGGCCTCTGATACTCGTACCCGAGGAAGCCTCCCTGCTTACGTATCTCAAGGACTTTCTTGCCGACCTCTTTGTCCCTGAGCGCCTTGTCTCTCGGCCTCTTCTTCTCTCCCTTCTTCTTTGCCGCTTCCTTCTGGTCTCCATTGGTCGGATTGGTGTCCACGTCATTCCGACCTTGCGCACCGTCGACTTGGGTCATACGAGCATTTTCGTGGCCTACGTCAACCATCTCCACATCTGAGGCACCTTGAACATCAGATTGACTGGCTGCATCGTCAACATCGCTGATAGGCTCGTCCTCGTCGAAATACTTGGTGTCCTCACGACCACTCACATCTGGGACGAATGGGGGCCTGGACAGATGTAATCGTTCCCATCCAACCCGATGGAAGAACCGGTGGGCTTTGATGTCCTCCGCATCATTTGGGTAGACATAATTGCCTTGATAGTCTTGTGAAAGAGGATCTGAACGTTTTGCGATAAGTTTACCGGGAGGGCGTTTCGAATGCTGGTAATCATTGAGTCGATATTTCTTGGAGCAGAGTCGGTGCTCTTTTTCTTGTAACAGGCTGTTGATCAGTTCCATGGCGTCGTATGACACCTTTTCCTTTCTCTCTACTTCTCGTTCGTCGGGAAAGATCAGAGTATGGTTGTTGTTCTAGCGCCGTTAGCTCGGTCATTGCAAGTTATACCACGCCCTTACAAGAATCTTGGCTTTTGTTTCTTCCCTTTTCTCCGAGACGAAAGGTGTGAAACCATATAGGCACTGCGTGCATGTCAGCCAAAGATCGTCTTCCCGACATTCGCTCTCACACCGACCTCGTAAAGTATGATGCCAATGCTCCACCAATCACAACGCCCATCGTACGGATCACCACGGATGACTTCAGGTGCCATGTATTGGCCAGTCCCAACCACACTTCCAGCCAACCTCCTCTTGCCATAGCGGTTCCTCCACTGCAGTATCGACTCCTGCTCGCTTGGACCATCAACTTGCTCTTTTCCCTGGCGTCCCCTTCGCCCACTAAGCATGGCGGCGAGATTGGTCCTCGCATCCTTCTTAGCATCCTCCTCTTGGTCTTGGACATCGCCCTTGACTTCGATGCCGAGTTTTTCCATCAACGATTGTCGGTGTGACTTGAAATAGCGTTGATCGTGAGCCCAATGGCCATCGAATGCAAGGCCAAAGTCGGAGATTTTCAGATGGCCTGAAGCCGAGATTAGGAAGTTGTCAGGCTTCACGTCACGGTGAATCCATCGAAGCTTGTGAGCTTCTTCAACGCAAAGGATCATCTCAGCAATGTACCACCTTGCATGTCTCTCTTTCAGTATGTCCTTTCGAAAAAGAAGTCCTAAGAAGTCACCTCCTACCATGTACTCCATCACGAGGTAGAGGTTGGTAAAATCTTGAAAGCTGGCGACAAGCGGTACTACCCACCGGGATTTTTCTGACGTAACAAGGAAGTCGCGTTCAGCACGTAAGTGACCCTCCTGACAGTTGCGGAGCATGTCAGATTTGCGGATGACCTTCATAGCGTACACTTCTCTCGTAGCCTTCTTGGGAGCTCGTCGTTGGGTGATCTTATGGCTTTCCAAGGTAGCCCTCAAAGCATCCATAGCCTTCATTCGTGGACTGTTAGGATCTTGACGGCTAGATGGACTCTGGATAGGGGCCGTCGGTAAGGTAGAACTCATTGGAGCAGGATTGTTCAGGAGGTCATCCTTCTCACGAACAAGCCGGACAACTCCAAAGCTACCCTTACCAAGAATTCTGACCACCTCGTAGCCTGCAACAGCTACCCCGGAGCCCTTCGCCATATCATGAGCCTTGCCTTTCAACACGCGAGTCTGCCGAAGATGCTCGCTCTCATAGATTGCCCATGCAAGGCGCTCCTGCTGACGCTGCTCCTCAGGCACAGACAAGGCTTCAAGGCGTGCTTCGAGGTCTTTTCGTCTAATTGAGCGGGGGGTAGCATTGCCGGCCAACAAAGAATTAAAGTGCGTTTCAAAGAAGACCTTCGCATTTGCTGTAGTCTCAACAGTAGCCACAGTTGGTGTAACGACCAATGGTGCTTCTTGGATCGGCGTCAGTGGCTTTTCACGAGCGATCTCCTCGGCAGCGCTGGTCTTCGCTATCTCGGCGGCCCTTTCGACTCCATCCGGAGCCTTTGCAGAGCGCGGTGAAGTTGTGTTTGATTCGAGAGACGTCTTGCCGGTAGAAGGTTCGGTCGCAGATACGCTACCATTAAATTTGTAGCTTGAAGGTGCTGTACTGACTTGAGGGCTGACTTCGGGATCACTCTGAGCGCCGGCTTCAGACAGTGGATCTTCGTTCATTGTAAGAAGGGGAGGGCGTGTCCGAAGATTTGGACGATGGACAATTGTAGGGTTCCCAAAAGTCGACGAAAACTTGTGGGAGAGCTGATGGGCAAGACCAGCGTTAGATTTACTGTGCCTGAGCCCCGGCGGCTCCTTTCGCTTGGTGGAAGATTCGGCGGAGGTGGAATGGGTCGGGCTTGGACTGCCGCAAGGCGCACGATTGTCTACGATAGAGACATGCCTGTTGTCGGTCTCCCCAAGAGGATAGCGAGTAGAGGGTGTCCCAGGAACCGTGAGGGTAGCAATTTTCAATTCAGTAGGGATGTCTAGCTCTTTTAAGGCGCGAATGGCGTCTCCCGGAGAGCTCATTGATGTGGAGGAGGTTGCAGCATCTCTGGCAATGGCAAGCGCAACGTCTCGCTCGCTTGGAGCGTTCGAACAGGTGTTGGTCATCCGGACATCTGATTGTCGTCAGTCCATGTCATACAAGCAGGACAGGGCAATTACCACTGTTCCTTCGGAAGCCCACAATTGAGAGTAGCTTTGAGCCGTTATGCCGCATCCTTGCTGCTACTCCCCACCGTTCCTGACCACCATTCGAGCCGCACCCATCCAAGGACGCGTTGCTGACAGCGAACGGAGTCCAAGTGCCATCGTGAGTATCAAGCGTCGGTTGATCAAGTACGACGACTTTGCAGGGAGATTGCGAACCAAAAAGGCTCTTAGAACTGAAGCGCCACTTTCGTTTGGTGTTGCTTGCCATGCTGGTCTTTTCCAAAGATTACAGGGCACGGGGCTTTATTCTTGTAGAATGCCAATCAGTAGTATACTTGTCTAAGCTGAACCCAGCAAAAGTATACGGCGATGTGACTGCTTAAGGTGAAAAACTTGGATGAGAGGAGGATGAGGGATTCGCAGAAGGAGACAGAAAACGAAGGTAGTAGCTAGAGCAATAATCTATTTATGCAAAAGGAAATTGCGAGTGTAAAGAGCTACCCGACAATGCAGTCATGACAGACGTCTCAAAGGAAAGAACTAACGAAGGCTGTCGAGAGCGCTGAAGTAATCTCACATCCCCGAATACGCGCCGTTTGATAGAACTAATCTGACAGTTTGCCTATATTTTGACTGGTACACCTGCAAGATAGAACACCTTCGGCTTCTTGATGTCATTTGCAGGCGTATCAGGAGGCTTGGAGCCTCCGTTGCTCTCGTCAGGAGCTCTGTAAAGGTCTTGGGACGTGAAGCGAAGCGGCTTCCTCGCTTCAGGGCTTTCTGTGCCGGTTTTGCTAGATGTCTCATCCTTTGGCTGAACTACAGCGACGTTTTCAGCCGAGCCTTCAGCATCTCTATTTTGATCCCACTTCTTCTGCTTCTCAGACAAATGCTCTGTGAGCCAGTCTCTATGTCCGTTCGATATTTTCAACGACTTGTCAACTTCTTTTGTCAAGCTGGTAATCTGATCTTCAAGTTTCTCATCTTTGCTCTTTTTTCCTGGCTCCTCCAAGCCTTCGTCAAGGGCTATCCCTCCTGCCTTGGTTTCGTTCCATAGTGTATGGAGTTCTTCTTCCCAACCTAAGGCTGATGCAAGCTTGCGTACTCCAGTGTCACAGTCTTCGAGGATCACAACATCGTCAGCACGTGAGCCGAGTCCACCTACTTGTTCCAGATTGATAAGGACTCTTGGCACTCCCTCCGCACAAAAGCCTGGTAGGCTTGCAAAGGGCTGTACTGTTAAGCTAGTACCCATAACAATACAAAGGTCTGCCGTACTTGGTAATGACCGATTGCTGTGAAAATTCTCCGGAAGTTGCTCGCCAAAGAAGACAATGTCGGGCTTCACTACGCCATTGCACTGAGGAGTAAGGCAATGGGGAACGTCGCTTTTGATGATTGCCTCCTTCATCAAATCTCCAGGATAGGGCGTTTTGCATTCGATACAGCGCTGACAAGCAAAGCTCCCATGAGCTTCTACAATCTTGTCTGCTGGCACCCCTGCTTCTCGGTCGAGACAGTCGATGTTCTGCGTGAAAAGCTTCAGCAGCAGACCTTTGTCCGAAAGCAAGCGCACAAACGAATGCGAGATTGTTGGCCTGTATTTGCCAGGATAAAGCTCATGTGCTAGAGTGTAGAATGGGAGAGGATTGTTTCGGAAATAGGAAATATCAAAAACGGCTTCAGCATCTGTGGTATACTATGAGTTTCGACTAGCAATTAGTCAATTTCGCTGGAGCACTTACAGGGAAGATTCAAACGAGATAAGTTGGCATAAAGACCGGTATCTGGCGATCGAAAATCTGGGATGCCGGCAGAAGTGCTTATGCCAGCTCCAACCTGTCGAGACGATGAAAGGCATTGTTAGCCAGGAAGGTCGTACAGATTTGCACTTGCTTGAACCTACCATGACTACAATTTTCTTTGCACGTCCTTCTTTGATATGCTCTGCGACAGATTCAATCGATCTATATTTGAGCGTCTGAGTTGGTATGCCCTCATCTATGGGTGATGACTGCTCTTGACCCATTTTGAAGCGTCCAAATCTTCCCTGGGCAGGCTTTGCGTGCCGTTCTCTTCGTCGTCGACCTATGGCTGCTGAGTGAATGGTCTGATGATACTTCAGAATGCTTCCTAGTATCTTGATCAGAAGCAATTAGGTCTTCGAATAATACAATGCCAAAGATTATTGTTGCCTACAAAGTGTATGCGGAAGATTGCCACGGCTGCTTAAGTCTTTTCGTGAGTCAAGCAGGCATCGAAAACGTCATTTTGCATGGCAGCCTAGAGGAGAAAGACAGGCCGAAGTTTACCCCTCGTCTGAGGAGCTAAATGCCACACCCTCACACAATATCCAAATCTGGAAAGATAGCTTGTGCCCTCTCCGATTCGATCTCTTCTCCCAGATCGGAATCGAGAAGGCCTTCCTCAATAATTGAGATATGGCACGATGAATAGCCCTTTGAGTATTGGCTATGATGTACACACTCATTTGGACCACAACGAGGATGCGGAAGCACCAAGCAAAAGCATCTACGAAGCAACCTCAATCGCTGAGATAAAAGCAAGTCTTGCTCAGCTGAGCCAACAAGAGGCTTCGGTCACTTCCCTTCTCGACACTCTGATAGCTTCACAACGGGATCTTACGCGCGAGCTTGGCCGTCTCGACCTACTTCGTGCCCAAATAGGCTCTCAGGCAGTCGCCACAAGGTCAATTAGCAATGTTATTCTTTCCAGTGCAGCTTCCACAGCCACACGAATTTCCGGTGCAGTCAAGCGCCTCGATCTCGAGCAAGCCAGAGTGAGAAGCACTTTAGATGTGGTTGAGCAGGTGGCAGAGCTTAAAGCGTGTGTTTTGGGTGTGACAGGATCCATGGGGGCGCCCCAAGACTGGGAGACAGCTGCTGGCTACTTGAATCGTGCATCGAAGATTCCAAAGGAGATAGTCAATGGCTCTTTCGCCGAAGAGATTGTGCCAGCTGCGGAAGTCCCAGACCCCCCAAGGGTGACTCTGGACAATGCAGCGGAATCTTTACGTGGGCTTTTCCTTCGCGAGTTTGAAAAAGCTGCGCACGAAGGCAACGGAAGCAAGGTTACCAGGTTTTTCAAATTGTTCCCATTGATCGGAAAGCCAGACGTCGGCCTCGATGTCTACGGCCGCTACGTTTGTCAGGGAGTTGCATCTCGTGCACGTGCGAATCTCAATGCTGTTATCGGAGGCAATCACCGTAATGAAGGTTTCTTCTATGCTAATGCCTTGACAAAATTGTTCGAACACATTGCACAAATTGTGGAACACCATGGCGGGCTCGTAGAACGTCACTACGGTGCAGGCCGGATGACCAGAGTCATAGAACGCTTACAGCTCGAGGCGGATGTACAGGGTGGCATCGTAATCGATACTTGGAGCGACGAGCGCAGCGTCGATCGTAAGCTCACCGACATCAGGTCGTATGCGTTCACTTTTCTCGTACAAAGCTTTCTCCCTGCAAAACCGGCCAGAAGCGGCACGCCCCGGGCTGGATCTCCTACCAAAAGAGGCTCCGCTGCCGAAGTACAGTCTAGGGAGGATGACAGTGTAGACATGAAAGGGGTCGACGGTATCTTAAGCGAAATTGCAGTAATGCTGGGTCGATGGTCGCTTTACTCGAGCTTCATAGCAGCTAAATGCAAGGTACGCTGGGAACGAAATTATTCGGACATGGAACCTAATGATATTAGGATCCCACAGACAACGAGACCTATGAGCTAACGGTCCCACAACTTTTAACGACTTCGAGTTTGAACAGAAAAGTTGCCGATCGACTGATTACGCCTTTCAACGCCATGACAACATTCTTCTTTCGGAGGTCTGTTGAGAAGGCTTTTCAACTGGATGAACAGCCATCTGATCTGTCTTTGAATCCTAAACAGGCTCTGCCGTCAAACCCTCCTTACATCACCTCAGCTGTTGACGACGTGATGTACATAGTAAATCAAGTCGTTGAGAGGTCTCTTGCAACATCCCAGAGAGCCGTTATTCAGAGCGTTACTCCTACCTTGGCCCGAGTCTTGGGTTCCGACTTCATTGGTATGATTCAAAGGAAGATGCGAGACGAAAGCTATCCCAAGGCTACAATACAGGGAGCACCACCAGCGGAGCAGACGATCATAGCATTCCTCGTCCTCATAAATAACCTGGATGTCGCTACTGACTATGTGAAACGTATAGTCCAGTCTCGGGTCGAAGCGACTCCTGGTACGGCAACCACAAATGGCGGTGGACAAGGTCCGTCTGGATCGATGACAACGCTCTTTCCGTTGGGTAACGATGCTGTCACCGTTGCCAACGCGCTCAGGTCCTTGCAGAACACCTTTAAAGGCAAGACGTCCGAGCTGATTGGCGATGGAATAATTGTCGTGTTCAAAAACGTCGTCAAGCCCCGTCTGCGGCCGATACTTGCCGACGCGTTCCGTGATGTCGATTATCAAATGACCTGTGACGAAATTGAGGAAATAAAGAGAGAAGCAGAAGCTGATGATGGGGACCTTACTCCACCAGAGAACGTGGTCCAGTATCACTTCCAGCGAGGCTGGGATATCTTGACTCAACCGGTGATGCGGATACTCACCAACCAAAATTACGAGAGACTTCTTGCCACCATGATTTCGTATCTCGGGGAGGTGCTAGAAAAGCGGGTATGGAGCTACTATGGACGCCTGGATGATCTGGGGGCTGTACGACTGGAGCGAGATGTTGCAAGTATTGTAGGCATCGTGGTCCGAGGTGGTCGTTACGGACTGCGAGAGGCCTTCGCAAGGTGTACACAGATCTGCCTCGTCATGAACATGGAATTAGATGAGTGGGAAGAGCTGCAGGCAGCGTCGCCCGGGAACAGAGACGAAGGTATCGAGTGGAAGATAGATAGCGAAGAGCGTGCCAGGGCCCGTGCCATGATCAAGGACAGAAAGTGAAAACGTCGGCATCTAACAGGGGTCTAAAAGCATTTCACTTATATTCGACATTGCAAGCGGGCAATTTTCTATCTCGCTATACCTCAGCTCTGCGCTTTCAGATAGCTCAACATGATCTTCAACTTTGGCATTAGATGGCAGGGCCGGAAGATCAACATGTAGAAGCGAGCAAGGTGTGCCTCTTGACACGTACTTAAACATTTGTATTCGTAACTTGATCAACAGGTGTCAACCAACTCGATATGAAGACATGAACCCACACAAATGCAAGCAAGCGTTATATATTTTTATATGCTGATGAAGCTTGAGCGGAGCCTGGAAAAAATTCCCTGTCAGTCTGTGAGTCATGAACAGAGCATCTTCGGGACCACAGCTTCCATCTTTCTTGAGAATGTCAGCAAAACCCAGCTGGCATTCTAGTCCGCTGCCATCTCGGCGCGTCGTCAAGCACAGAGCGCCTGATTGAGTCATCCTCGAGGATCATCACGCTCACGCTCACGCTCAAGTCCCCAGTGACGTATTATGTAAACCTGTCTTGTACCCGTACTCTACCGTAAGCCTAGCTCTGGACACAACGATTTCTCGTTGCCTGAGACGCCTGCGAGGCTCCCTACGAAAACTCTGAGCTCGGATTCGCGCAACCGTAACGATGGCTTCAGAAAAGCCTTTCAACGCCCAAACGCAGCGCCAGACTCAAGTTCTCTCGATTGATGCCTCCAAGATTGGCCAATTCATCTTCTCACACTCGCAGCTATCGTTTCTTGGAAGCTGGGAGCTCAAGCTATCAGAAGAAAGCCCGGACGCCGCGAATCTGCAGGAAGCAGCTCTACAACTTCGAGACAGTGATATACCCGTGGCTTTTCCTACTGAAACAGTCTATGGCTTAGGAGCAGATGCTACACGCAGCTCTGCTGTGCGAGGCATATACAATGCTAAGCACAGACCGTCCGACAACCCGCTCATCGTCCATATCAGCTCGCTGACCCAGCTTCGAAAACTTCTTGCTCCCCACCAAGCTTCCAATGCTGCCCAAGAACTATATCAAGATCCCATACCCCAAATATATCACTCGCTGATATCGAGATTCTGGCCCGGACCTCTAACAATACTTCTGCCCCTGCCGACACCATCACCATTCGCCTCCGAGGTAACTGCTTCACTACCCACAGTCGCTGTTCGCATGCCATCATCACCACTAGCCCTAGCTCTGATCCATCTCGCCGGTTTCCCACTAGCTGCACCATCTGCGAACGCTTCATCGAAACCGTCTCCTACCACCGCTGCTCACGTCCTCTACGACCTAGCCGGACGTATTGACTTGATATTGGACGGTGGACCATGCACAGTGGGCGTTGAAAGTACAGTCGTGGACGGTCTGTCGAAACCACCAGTCATACTACGGCCAGGAGGAGTCTCATTGAACATTTTGAAGGAGTGTCCAGGCTGGGAGGACGTGCGAATAGCATACAAGGATGGAGCAGAAACAAGCGTGCCAAGAGCGCCAGGGATGAAATACAAGCACTATTCGCCCGTTGCAAGGGTATTACTATTCCATGGGCAAATGGATGGCGTTTCTGCACGAGAGTACATCAGTCAAGGAGCCAGCGTTGGCATACTAAGAACGAAATCCTGGCACCAGGACCTAATGCGGAACAAGCCTCAGACCTCTGGAAAGCCTGCCATGAACGGCCACGCAGCCAATGGCGATGAGAAGCGCCCTCAAATCAAAGAAACCGCGAGTACAAAGCCTGTGATCATGGAAGCCACAGCATCGCTTATGCCGGTGCCCATTCCTTCTGCACAATACTCCCAAGTATCTTTAAGCGACAAGCCGGGGCATGAAATGACCAAAGTCTGGGACATCGGTCTAGGTCCAGGTACAGCAAACATCGCCCGGGGTTTGTTTTCTGCGTTACGGGAGCTCGATCAGAAGGGTGTGGATGCAATCTTCGTGGAAGGCATAGATGATAGCGAGGGTGACGCTGCGGCAGCCATAATGAATAGGCTTCGTAAAGCTGCGGACACAGAAATTACACTTTACATACTGTACAGATGTGTTTGGATTGGCTCTATGCTGGCTGAACTACCTCTCCTTCTTGCTCCTCTTGCCGCCTCTCTTCCCCTTTCCTGCTCCTCCGCCTTTCTTACCACCGCCGTCTCCTCCTCCCAAAACAACTCTCACTTTGCCGACCGGCACTACACCTATAATTTCGGGCTCACGAATAGCCTTTATTAGCTCCGCCTCCCTGCTCCTAAGTCTCTCCTCTTCCATCATAATCTTACTGCCTTCGCCAGCGCCAGGTCTTTTCTTCTTCTCTCGATCTGTGATGGCGCCAACCCACACGTGCAGAATCTCTCGCACAGCTTTACCTTTCTTGGTTGAACCAGGCTGTAGCTTCACTCTCCACCGGCACCTACTACCTATTGCCTCCCAAGGTCCGCACACGACTAACGCATCCAAGACCTCGTCTCCAGGCAAAGGAGCTCCTACGAAAGCATCTAGATCGCCCAATTCCTGCACCTCGTTCTCATCTAGCGTCTCATTACCCTCTTCAAAATTCATCCTCCGGACTTCTTCTGCCTCCTTGCCCTTCTCAGCGGCAAGAGCGTTTTGCTTCCGTCTTCGCTCCTTCTGCGCAGCGAGTTCTTGCTCCTTCGTAACTTTCGCAGCGGCATCCTCAGTAGCTTTCTCCTGGGCAGCTGCAGACCCGAGGAGGCGCATAGCAAGGGCTCGATCTTCCTCGTCTTGGTTGGCATACTTCTTCTTGAGTTTGTTACGTTTGCTCTGCTTGCCACGGACGCGAGGCGGCTGTGACTGGGTGCTGGGCTGACTAGTCGATGTTGCTGGTGTGAAGGGCCGCGTGTTTGCTTCCGAGTCGGCGCTAGTATTGACTGCTTGTGAGGGATCATTGCTGGAAGAAGCTTTACCCCTTTTTAGGAGTTGGCGCTCCTTGGCCGACAGATGACGCTTTTGGCCGTCCTTTTGGACCGGAGAACCATCAATATGCTCATCATTTTGCTCTTCTTCTTGTTCGTCAGGCCTAGAATCATCACCACTGCCCTCGCTATCTGAGTACTGATGTTCATGATTGAGCTCCGGAGCAGACTCCTTATGCTGTCGGACCTGTGACTGCGAGGCGGTATATAGGCTCTCTTTCGGTTGAAGTGGATTTTCTTGTTTAGATTCGTCATCGTTAACGTCATCTTCATCATCATCGCTGTTGCTTTCAGGCCCATCCACTTCGGGCTCATCTGCAGATGCAATGGCCTCAGCTTCACTTTGATTAGGTTGATCTTCCTCGCTTCTGGTTCCAGCATCATCGTGGTCTTCTATGTCTAGATCCGGAATTTCTTCCTTGGGTATTTCTGCTGTAGGCGCAGATTGGATGGGCTCCTCTCCTTGGAATCGATGTTTGAGGTGACGTGCCTTGCTTTCTTCACTGATCTTGAACATGATGCCAAAACCGAGATGGAGCTGCGCAGGAGGAAGAAAGTTTTTGTGGCCTCGTACTGTGAAAGCGCCAGTGGTTAGATACTCTCCGGTGGGAGCTGTCTTCGACACCTGATCTGCGTTGACCCACCAGGCCGACATTACTGCCTTCGAGTCCCAAGCGCTCGAAGTTGCAACAGCCAAGGTACCCGCCTGTGAGAGCGTTGACGGTGGCATTGGGCTTTCCGACATGCCGGGCTTATTCTTGACTACGACCGACGCAGCGCCATGCAGATCAGCGTGGATGTATACGTCACCCTTCTTGAGGTACCGCTTGTACAGGATCTCATTTTGTTGAGCGTCTTTCCCGCCTAGGACAAGGTAACCTTCCGAAGAAATGAAGTATACGAACTTTTCGAACCAATGCGCTTTCCTTTGAGGTCGCATAACCTCCTTTTCTTGCTTCAAGCCTTTCTTGAGGTCAGCGTTGATCTTCTTCTCAGTGCTCTTTAAGGCCTTCTCGGATGACTGAAGTGTCTTTTGTTCCTTTACAGCTGCGAACTTCTTTTGATCGTAATATTGCCGGGCATTTGACCATGGTGACAGTGCGAAGTCAACATCTACAGCGAGTCGCTTGTCAGTAGGTTTTGGCGCCTTAGCTGATTTTGTAGCAGTAGTTTGGTCTTCGTCACTATCGGAGACATCGCTACCAGTCTCATTACCCGAATAGTCGTCCCCATCCTCGTATGTTGCTTCTGCAAGAAGTAACGTGGCAGTATTCTCATACAACTTGAGTGGCAGCTTTATCATCTCCGCTACGACATTGTGCCTCTCCTGCTCCATTTCAATCAATCTAGCCACATCCATCCAGTCCATTCCTTGAGCCAATAAACCATTCACTGCAGCGATTGCCTCTTGTACTTTCTGGAGATTTGCTTCTATGGCTTGTGCTTTTCGTACATTCATTTCTTGGACCTGCTGTAGGCCCCCCAAACGTTTTTCGTGGTCCTTCCTTGCGGTTTCGAGTTTTCGTTTCGCGTGCTCTTCTCTCTCTGTAAGACGGGATTCGAGCTTTTGCGACTCAATAGAGGAGAAAAACTCATCAACCGTTTTATTAAAGCCGTCATGTTCAAGGATAGTAAGTTCGGGATTGTCTTCGAATTGTTGTGGCCTGAAAGGATGAAAATCGTCATACATAAGATTTTCCAGGGTAAGCTGCACATTCCCTTCGACTTGTTCTTTCGCAGCTGCCGTCTTGGCTGGTTTGGCAATTATATAACCTTTACACTTTTCTGAGCTGTTGATGCCATCGAGGATCTTCTGAGCTTCTCCGAGAGCTAGGAGGAGCCTCTCCATGGTCAACGAATCCTTTAAAACCTCCTCTACTGGGGTAGTGGAGTCGAATGCCGCGACACGGAGAGCGTGGTCAATCAACATTGGAGGAAACTCATTCAGCGAGGTCACCAAAGCTTTGCGCAGACCGTCTCCCGGCTTTCTCTTTGATTTCTTCTGTGGGGCTGCTGTATCTCCCTCTGCTTTGTCGACAGCTTTTTGTAGACCTGTCCGGACCCTCTCCAATGTCAACTCTGGGACGCCGCCATAATTCTGTGTGTTGTCCAGAGAATATTTCAATCCAACTCGTAATTCCTCTGCTTCTTCATGCACGATGCGAAGCAGGCTGATGATTCCGAGATCCCTGTCGGTAAGGACAATATTACCTCCAGCATAGAACTCGAGGAACAGCCGGTATTGCCCATCACTAAATTGCAGCTCAATGATCCTATCCGTGCCAATTTGGGCAACAGAGGTCACTCTTCTTGTCCTCAGGAATTTTCGAAGCCGTGCAACGAACGCCGAAGGGGCTGCAGCCGTAGCTCTGGTAAAGTCGGTAAGATGACATCGAAAGCCCGAGTCGATGACGAGAGACTGGCGTTGATCTGGTTTGGCGAATTTGAGGAGAAAGATACGCTGCAAACTGGATATCAGTTGCAGACTTTTAACAAACTTGGTAGACCCACCTACGGACGAGAGATCGTAGACGTTTGAAAGGCGTAGCGTACAAAGAGCGTGAGACAGCTCTTGAGCAATGACCTGTAGCTGTTAGCTTTGTTTGTAAATATAGACAGGTTTGGTACTTTGACGTCCAAAGAAGAGAATCTTTGCTTCATAGTGGCCGAAGAAGCTGTTAAATTGCCGAAGAAAGAAGAATACGAAGAAAGTCGGCTTGGTGATACTCGCGGATCCCTGTCTGTCTGACTCTGTGAGAGCGGATATAAATCGATAAGCCCGAGCCTAGACTCAATCCGATCAAGTCAACAACACGAAATGGGGTGTATCTTACTTTAGGCTTACAGTTGATTGCAGAACCACGGGCGGAAGCGCTAAACGGATGGCCCGCGCACCAAAATTTATATGGGGCAACCACCAACATCAAGTAGAATAGGATATAGAATTATAACAGGGTTATAGACCGGTATATAGTAGAGTTAGAGTAGGACTATAAATAGAGGTATAACAGAGCTGTAATAGGGTAAATAACAGGGCCGTATACGGCGTATACTATAGAATAGGTTATAGAGTAACGATAGGGTATACTATAAAGTAGTAATAAAATATACTATAGAGTAATAATAAAATATACTATAAAGTAGTAATAGAGTATATTATAAAGTAGTAATAAAATATATTATAAAGTAGTAATAAAAGTAATAATAGAGTATATTATAGAGTAATAATAAACTATATTATAAAGTAATAATAGAGTATACTATAGAAATATACTATAGAGTAATAATAGGGTATATTATAGAGTAATAATAAACTATATTATAGAGTAATAATAGAGTATATTATAGAAATATATTATAGAGTAATAATAGGGTATATTATAGAGTATTATTAGAGTATATTATAAAGTAGTAATAGTATATACTATAGAGTAATAATAGAGTATATTAGGGAGTAGTAATAAAATATACTAAAGAGTAATAAAGAGGTATATAATAATAATATATACTATAAAATAGTAATAGAGTATACTAGGGAGTAATAATAGTATATATTATAGAGTAATAGTAGGGTATACTATAGAGTAGTAATAGAGTATATTATAAAATAGTAATAAAAATAGTAATAAAGTATATTATAGAGTAGTAATAAAATAGTAATAAGTTATATTTTAAAGAGATAACTAGGTATATTAAAGAGTAATAATAAGAATATATATAGTATTATTATATTTGAATTTCTAGCCCTATAATAACTCTATTATATACTCGTATATAATTTTATAATATACTCTATAGTATACCCTATTATTACTTTATAATATACTCGATAATATACTTTATTATTACTCCCTAATGTATTTTATCGTTACTTTATAGTATAACTCATTATTGTTTTATAATATACTTTATTATTACTCTTTAATATATTTTATTACTATTTTATAATATACTCTATTACTACTCCGTTATTACTCTATAATATACTCTATAGTATATTTTATTAGTACTTCATAATATACCCTATTACTACTTTATAATATACTCTATAATATACCTCATTACTACTTTATAATATACTTTATATTATACCCTATTATTACTCTATATTATTACTCTATAGTATACTCTATAATATACCCTATTACTACTCTATAGTATAGTCCTACTATAAACCTACTATATACCGGTCTATAACTCTATAATATAGTTATCTATAGCCTTATCATAGGTCTATAACCTATTCTACTTGATGTTGGTGGTTGCCCCAGATAAATTTTGGTGCGCGGGCCACCCGTTTAGCGCTTCCGCCCGTGGTTCTGCAATCAACTGTACCTTAGTGCCATAAATATTCGAAGACAGCTTGACACTTGCCCAAAGCCGCAAGATAGGTCTCTTGCCTTAACCTTGACTGACTAAATCTTTGATCAAGATCCAATTGGAGCGTGGATAGGTAGCATTACTGCGTTCGTGTCACTACAATCTTCGGGCTCTTAACCCTCGCAACTGCAAATCACTGTGGCAGCTTGCGTGACCCCTATTCTATACCTAGACTAGTAGCGTGAGGGGGGATCTGGATTTACATTGGTGACAAATTGACGATCCATTCTTAACCAGTAGTCTGACACCTCATCCACGAGCTTACAAACAGAGATCACGGAATTTGGTAGTCTGCATACCGAGAAATTACTAAGTCAACCCTCTCTTTATAATCTACAATGCCTCGCCGTGCGTAGCGAATGCTTTGTTCTCTGTCTGTGACCATCTCTTGTTATAATGAAGCTTTGTAATTAGAATGTCTGCTATTGGTATAGGGATCATTGGTCTTTTTGCTCGAGCCAAAACGTCGTGGGCTAGCGCAGCTCACTTGCCCTTTCTTCAGTTGATCCAGAGCAAATATATCATCATTGCCCTTTGCAATTCAAGCGTTGCTGCTGCAAGGTCAGCTATCGAAGCATACAAGCTGCCTGCCAGCACCAAGGCTTACGGCAATCCAGAGGATTTAGCAAATGACTAAGAGGTATGAGACTGAACAAGGTGTAAGGTATTTCGACTTAACCGAACGCAGATCGACCTCGTTGTGTGCAACACCAGGGTGAATTTTCATTACGGAACCATAAAACCGAGTCTAGCCAAAGGCAAAGACATCTAGTGCGAATGGCCGTTAGCCTCTGCCCTCGCAGACGCTGAGGAGCTTGATACCTTGCGAAGAAGAACAATGCGAGGACGATCATTGGACTGCAACTCAAAGTCAAGTCTTTGATTGAGCAAGAGAACAAGATTGGCAAGGTCCTCAGCAGCTCTATAATTGCTAGCAGAGATACGCGCACCTGTGGAATCTTGAGCGAAGGCCTGAAGTATTTCACCCAAAAGGACGCCGAAGGAAACCTGGTAACTATTAGGGTGGGTCACATGCTTGACTTAGTTGAGCTGGTCCTTGAAGAGCTCTCATCCTTCAACTCGAGATTGAGTGTTCAGCGTCCTCAAGTGTTTATTCGGAGCAGCGATGGCGAGGTCATAGAGACTGTCACAACGAACGTGGCGGACCACATCATGCTTCAAGGGACCCTAGACTCTGGTGCTCCTCTGTCTACTCTCTTTCGCCAAGGGCCACCTTTCAAAGATACTTCAGGCTTCATCTAGTCCATGGTGAAAAGCGTGAGATACGCATGAATGCAGCTGGGCCTACGTTCCAGGCGAGTGATGGAGGGGACATCACTGTCCATAGTTTCGACAGAGGAGAGATGAGATTGAGGCTACTCAATGGAATGGGCAATTCAAGGATTTGACCCTACCCGCACGTAGTGTTGCGGCGATGTACGAGGCATTTGCAAGGAAGATGACGTGGATGTATCCGGATTTCGAGCATGCAGTGCTGAGGCACAGGCAGATCGAGGACATTCTCAAGAGCGCCTGAACTCAGCCCATACTGTAAGACGCTATAAGATGTAAGCATAGGTGAAGTGATGCATTCGTTGGCGGTTAGCAACGCTTTCATGGCCGCTAGCTTCGAAGTGCCTCAAAAATGACAGAGACGACCTTCTCGTTAATCTTTGACTGGTTGTTTCTGACGGTGCACATACTATCGGCACATTTACCAACAAATCGGCATTCGAGCGGCTCCAAGAAGAAACGCCACGATGTGCGGTCCTTCGCACATCCTTGACGCCCAAGAAAACATAGCCACACTGCCAGATTTCCCTCAATGCGTCTCTTATGCATATTTACAAGGGCATAAAATGACAATCCAGAAACACGAATTGCCAGTTCCGGCATCAATACTTCACTCCTGCTGGCTACATGAGTCCATAACTCGTGACCGGAATCCAAAGAGAAGATCCAAAATTTCGCCTAGGAGGCTGCAGCAACAGCAGGCGCAAGGACTTCTTGTTCGGCAATTTCTCCACCAGCTTCTTTTTCGGCCCACTAGATGATTGGTCAGTAGTGTTCCTCCAGGACTCAACCCTAGAGGATGACTTACAGCGCCGTACAAACCGCGCTTAGCACGAATCCGCAGCGCACTTCCAAGCTCTTTGTCTGCTTGCTCAACCCTCACCGCATCTTTCGTCGCCAATACCAGCACTTCGAAAAACAATTTCGTAGCGTCGGCTTTACTGGTGGTCCTCTCGGGTAGTAGATCTTGGAAGAGAACATTGGCTCTCTTTTGCTGAGATGGACTACCATCTGCCGATGAGCCGAATCGATCGCGGAGGAGATGTACCGCATGTTGCGTACCCTGTGAGACTGCCCCTTGTTCCATTGGATGTAACAGCGGAGCAGAAGTGTCATCGAATCGATCTCTGCCAGTGTCATAGTCTTCTTCGTCCTCGCGGCCTGCTATGCCAGCACCATCATCTTGGGTAGGAAGGTAGCCGTCATCAGCAGGGAGGTCAATCACAGACTGGTCAGAGGCTGGCGCATCGCCACCCAAACCCAGACCTTCGTTAGGAGCACCGAAAGTCTCATCTTCTGGTATCTCAAGCTGCGGCATATCGGCTTGTGCTTCTTCCTTATCCACGACGCCAGTATCTCGCTTTCGCTTCAATTCGCCGGATTTGCGGACGACTTCGATTGAAAAGATACCCCGGAGCTCCGGTGCCCACCCTTTGGCTCGTCCGTCGCCCATGATATTTGAGACAAACCCGCCGTTCTTCTGCATGTTCATAAGATTAAGCAGCATAGGGTCTCTGGATAGGTAGGAAGGAGGCTTCAAGATGGCAGTCCGGTCTGCCTGCTGCTGCTTGATCTGAGCCGAAGACAGCATGGTGTCGGCATCAGCCTGGAGGATTTTTCGCTTTTTGGCTTTGTGTGGCGCTTGGCGCATTGACGCTTCCTCGTCCTCTTCCTCATTTCTGTGCGTAGCATCAAGATCTCGCACAATGCTCGAACGAGCCGAAGACAGCGGTGACTGAGAATCTCTCTGTAGTCGAGGATCCGTGGCAGCAGGAGGTGCCCCAATTCCATCGTCCATTGGTAGTGCAAACACATCCCCATCGTCATATAGCATGCCGCCATTGTCAGGAACGTTGTCATCCCGGTCTTCGATCAGCGATGGGACTTCACTGCTCAAACGGGTCCTTGTCTTCTCATCATATCCCATGTCAGTTGGGAACTTGTCCTCATCACCCGAAAGGTCATCTCCCAAAGATCTAGGTGGCGGCGCTTTGCGGCCAATCTCAATACTTAGGCCGTCATCGAGGCCGAGATCGAGGTCTAGGTCGATGTTCATGTCATCTTCGTCGAAGTTTTCTCTCTCGTCCCTGGCAGGCGCATTACGCCCAACCTCAATACTCAGCGGATCCGAAAGTATTTGACTGTTCCAATTCAACGGATCGTCCTTTTTGAAACCGAAATCAATGTCCATCGGGCGAAAGTCGAGAAGTGAAGGGTCGAGCTCGGGCATCATGGGATCACTGATTCTATCTGCGACAGTGAGAGCAGCGGCGCTGGGCATGTTGAGATTGGCTGGAAGGTCAACATTCCCCGGACGGAAGGCCTGATGTGTGTAAGCACTGGCTCAGGTTGTAGGTGCATAACGCTTGACTTACCATCTTGATCTTGAGTAAAGCCTCATTGCAGTCATCCAAGAGATACCTTGCTTTCCGGCTGTAGATTCTCACAACACCCAAAAGTAGTTGGCCACTAAGGCGAAGGGCCATTGGTGCTGTACCTTGGTCCACGATAGCGTTCACGCTGCTCTCAATATTTGACTGTAGGATGTGGGTCTTGGACAACTTGCGCTCCAAGTTGGCTGAGAGCCAGACGCGAGCCAATGGCCCGGTCTTCGAGAGCAGAGTCTCTGAATAAAACATGTTCAGTCTGGTTCAGGACGCCTGAAACGAGGTGTAGTCTGCAGGCTGATCAAAGCCAAGAGCAAGTGGTGCGCGCAGTCTTGAAGGGGTTGCTCTGTTGATTCCGTCGCGTCGTGTGTGTACGTGTAGGGGGGGCAACACGTAATCGAAGACCTTCCACCTAAGAGCGATTTCGGATCCCAGTAATGAAATGTGGTATGAGATGCGACTGAGCAATGATTGCAACGATGTTGCCGAAATAGAGCAATGGGGTATAAGTTGGATGTGAAAAGGAAGGTGGTGGGCGGCAGACAGAAATGCTCGTGGCTGGCCGTTGGCGGAATTGCAGCTTAGGGCTGATAAAGCGAAGTGACGCTATGACGGTAGTGGATTATACCCGTGGAACGCTCGAGGTACCATGGTCTGCAGGGGCGAGTAGCGTACGCATTCACAAACTTCCCCAGCTTTTGGATACTCGGAGTATATGATTCAATAGCACGACAACTACTCTACAGCAGTATACTACGAGATCTGGAAGGCTCAACGCGCTGCGACTATCCCTTTGAACCACCCTGCGCCTTCCACAAAGTCGTAGGCGAACATCCCAATGCGGAAACCTTGAAAACATATCCTGCTTGAACTATCGGCTGGGTCAATTGAAGCTGAAGTGTCGCGTCCTGTTTCGCCTGGCTCCATGTCACGGCCATGAAATAATGTCCAGACCACACACGCCCCGACCTCTCCCAAATGGCCAGGTTCCAAGTCAAAGGCGACCAAGCCACGGTCCGGGAACCCCAAACCCCACGTTCTCAGGCTTGGTAAGAGAGCAGCAACTTTTTGGTCAACTCATACAATGAGTACATCCCGACTAACCAAAATTCTAGGCTGGAACCTCTGCATTCTCCCTCCTCACCCCTGAAGAGACCTCGCAACGCCTAAATTCTTCTCTCACCCATGGCCTTTCCCCTAGAGACGCCGAAGCCAGGTTGGAACAGTATGGACCAAACGAGCTCCCACAGGAAGAGCCAGAGCCTTTGTGGCTACGTTTTCTCAAACAGTTCAAAGAAAATCTCATAATACTGCTACTGATCTCTGCGGTTATATCCTTTGGTATGGGTAATCTCGACGATGCCGTCAGTATCACAATCGCGGTCACGATTGTGGTGACGGTCGGGTTCGTGCAAGAGTACCGATCAGAGAAGTCGCTGGAATCCCTCAACAAGCTAGTCCCGCAGCACGCCCACCTTGTACGGGGTACGCCGGAAGGCAAGCGCAGACAGGGCAGGGATACACAGAATGAAATCGAAATGGAGCCGATGCTTGATGGCTCTACTGAATCACTAGAGACTGCGTCCCATGATGTACTTGCTCAACACTTGGTCCAAGGCGATTTGATAATATTTTCAACAGGGGACCGTATACCTGCAGACATACGAATTACGAGCTCGTCAGACTTGTCAATTGACGAGTCCAACCTTACGGGAGAAAACGAGCCAGCCCCAAAGCAGGCCGGTGTACCAAGTCGGCAACAAGAGAACGTAAGGCCTTCAACTTATGGTCGAACACAGTCACCTTCGTACGCCTCGCCAGCGTCAGGTACAGTGGGAGCAGACATGCGACTTAATGAGCAGGTGAACATTGCCTTCATGGGGACGTTGGTGAAAACGGGTCATGGGCGGGGCTTGGTGATCGGTACTGGAGCTAGTACAGAGTTTGGTGCAATTTCCACATCGCTGCAAGGGATTGAGAGTCCGCGAACACCTTTGCAGCTTGCAATGGACGAGTTGGGCAAAAAATTAAGCCAGATATCCATCGCGGTAATTGGCCTTATAGTCTTGGTCGGATTATGGCAGGGAAGAGAATTCGTCAATATGTTCCAAATTGGAGTCTCTCTCGCCGTTGCTGCTATACCAGAAGGCCTTCCTATTATCGTGACCGTTACTCTTGCATTGGGCGTTCTGAGGATGTCCAAACAAGGAGCCATCATCAGACGATTGCCGAGCGTGGAGACACTGGGCTCTGTCAATGTTGTTTGCAGCGATAAGACTGGTATGTCCATTGCATGATGACGTCCAAGTAGTACACTGACAACTTTCCAGGTACTCTGACATTGAATCATATGACTGTAACAAAACTGTGGTATTTTGATGTTGAGTCTCCAATTGATGTGAACAGGGAATTGGTATCTTCGTCACCAGATACTGTTACTCAGAGTATACTCCGAATAGGTAATATAGCCAACAACGCCAGATTGTCACGGGGTCGTGCAAATTCACCGGCGACCGCGTCCTCTGCCGCAATCATGTCTTCAATGCTTGGTCATGATCCTAATTCTGCAGGTATTAAGAGCCGCTGGGCTGGTCAACCTACAGACGTCGCTATCCTAGATCTACTTGATGCCTTTGGCGAGGACGATGTTCGTGACAATATGGGGCCACGAAGTGCAGAAACGCCATTCAGTTCCGAGAGGAAGTGGATGGGTGTGGTGATGGGGGGTAATCAAGGGAATGAACCTGGCGGCGGAAGCGAAGTTGCGTACATTAAAGGGGCTCTTGAGCTGATCCTTCAACGTTGTGATACGTACATGTCAAAAGAAGGAAGAGAAATCATCTTAGACGAGCCAAAGCGACAAGCTGTATTCTCTGCCGCCGAAAGGATGGCTGAGGATGGTCTCAGAGTTCTCGGACTCGCAAGCGGGGTGAACAGAGACGCAACGAGGTCTGGCAAGGTCCCAAGTCGCAGTGGTACTCCGAGACCTGGGATCGCGCGTACCGAAGAAGCATACCAGGGCCTTGTCTTTGCTGGAATAGTTGGAATGACTGACCCACCTCGAAAAGATGTTGACAAGTCAATTCGGAGACTAATGGCGGGCGGCGTTAAAGTGATTATGATTACTGGCGATGCTCCAACGACGGCTTTAGCCATTGCTAGAAAGCTGGGGATGCCTCTTAGCTCCTCGAGAGCAGGCTATCGACCTGTCCTCACCGGTGATGAACTTGATCATATGTCGGAAGACGAGCTCGCTCACGTCATTTCGGGGACATCTATATTTGCACGCACGAGTCCAGATCACAAGTTGAAAATCATTAGCGCTTTGCAGTCTCGAGGGGATATTGTTGCAATGACTGGTGACGGTGTCAACGATGCCCTAGCTTTGAAAAAGGCGAATATAGGAATATCTATGGGCATCATTGGCACTGACGTCGCGAAAGAAGCTGCCGACATGATACTTACTGATGACGACTTTTCAACAATTTTAAGCGCTATCGAGGAGGGCAAGGGCATTTTCTACAACATTCAGAACTTCATTACATTCCAGCTCAGCACCAGCGTCGCTGCTCTAGCTTTAGTTCTCGTGAGCACATCCTGTGGTCTAGAAAATCCCCTGAATGCTATGCAAATCTTGTGGATAAGTAAATTTTTTCAATCTGGGTTATTGGCTCTCGGTTGCGGCGCTGATTTGTTCTCTAGATATCCTAATGGACGGTCCACCGGCCCAGTCTTTGGGTGTCGAGCCCGTTGACCCAGCTGTCATGAGCAGGCCGCCGCGATCCAAGAATGCGCCTGTAATCACTCTTCAACTGATGAAACGCGTCGCCACGTCCGCTATGATCATCATGGTTGGCACCCTTGGGATCTACTATCGAGAAATGTCGTCCACAGGCGTCAGTGCTCGAGATACAACGATGACCTTCACCTGCTTTGTCTTCTTCGACATGTTTAACGCGCTGACCTGTCGAAGTGAGAGCAAAAGTATCTTGAGGGGAGAGCTGGCCCTGACCGGAAACCGAATGTTCAACCTAGCAGTTGGCGGAAGCATACTTGGGCAGCTTGCTGTTATCTACATACCATTCCTTCAAAGCGTCTTTCAGACCGAGGGTCTGGGCTTACGAGATCTCGGCATCTTGGCTGCACTAGCCAGCACTGTGTTCTGGGCTGACGAGATACGCAAATACTTGAGGGCCAGGAATACGAGAATTAGAGGGTTGGGAGGGTACAGCAGCAGTGTATGAATAAAAAGCCGGATCATTCACTTGTATATACATTTGCATGGGCGGGCATTCAGCGCATACCCTAGCACTGTGGGAAGGCGTTATTCCTAGTCTATTAATGTGTTCTCAGGCCTCTGTGACCAATTGCAGTCAACGGGTATTTTCAACTCCAGAGCATAGCATTTGCTTGTTTCTTGATATGCCGTGTTGGTCCCTGCGCTCATAGCCCCTGCCTTATTCTCTCCGCTATTTTATTCCTCCCGAATGTCAGCAGGTTCTGCAACCCTTCCTCGCTAAAGTCCACGCCCTTGATATTCGTGACATCCTGTGCTGGTGCCCTGCTGACTCTACTTGACACGACCACTGGGTCGACTTCCAAAATGATACCATCATCGACAATTTCGTCGATAGCGAGGGAGACAAGGTCATAATTTTCTATCACGGTCCGCTTGTCTGTTGAATTCCTACAGCCACAAAGATTAGCTTCTTACCAGCATGAAACATTATCAGGGGAGGGGGGCATACTTGAGCAAAATACTCAACGAATCCCTCAACGCCAACACCACCCCAAAAAGGAGTATCTCATTCTCCTCTGCGCCCCCGACCACATACATCATAACATCCCCCTCCATCTTGAACACCACGATCCGCCCATCATAAAGTATGATATCTGATCCCTGTTTATTCGTCTTCTCCAACAGACCCTTCTCAAATGCTTTCTGCTCTTTGACAGTCGGATAAGGGTTCGCGCCGGGGTGGGTTGTGCTGTTCGGGGCGTGGTGGGGAGCGGAATAGTACTTTGTGAGGATTCGAGAGCGGTCGTCTGTGGAAAGGAGGAGGATGGCGTGGACGGAAAAAAGGGACATGTTGGGGGACATGGTTGCAGTTATGGAGGGGGATGTGAGGTTACTTGAGAGAAAGAAAGCTAGACGCAATTGAGAAGAATGGGGAAGTGAGGGTGGCCTGTTGCTTGAGCTGGATGTGAGGATATGAGGGCTTGGCGGCTCTAGCTACTTGTGGATTCTTAGGGCTCCGCATGTCGAAGTGATCCGCAAACATCTCTTGGCGGGGGCGCCTCATCTAAATACAGAAATTCTTCAGGCAAACATGCGTTATACTAAACAACATTTTACAGCACAGACTCTCCCCTCGGAGTATCCGAGTCTCCAAATTTGTACAATATGCTTTTCAGGCGTCTCTGAATCCCCAGCCAGCAGCGGCGCTACCAGGATTCCGTTCACTCCCAGTTGCGATCCTCGGAATACGAGTAAAACCGTCACTCCGTCTCCGTAGATAATCACGACTCGTCTGCAACGTTCTGAGTGCGACTCATCGCTGTTGGGCCTTCTTTTTAACCCTACCCAGCCCTGGAGCCCGGTTAGGCGCTCTCAGCGCCTATGGTCCCTGATCACGTGGGCCTCCCACGCCCATCTACGCAGTCCCTGCGTGCGGAGCTAGCAGAATTGATCCTCTCTCCGACCCTCTCCTACATTGCATCAACAAGTCTCAGCCAATCCACAGACTTCTCCACAATGACCTCATCACCGTCATGGAACTCAACATTAAGTGGCGAGTCTAGAGCAGGCGCCGAGGGCGGTCAGTGCAGACTGTTAGGTCCTTTTGCTGTGATCGTACAAGCTGTCCTGGGAGTGCTAGCTCTATTGTCACTGGTATTTAAGAGATGGCAGGAAAGACCTCAGCGGCCTGTGAAGATCTGGGCGTTCGACGCGTCGAAGCAGGTCGTGGGCTCAGCGTTGCTACATGTAGCGAATCTGTTGATGTCAATGGTCTCATCAGGGGAGCTGAAAGTCAAGGCTGGGGACTACCAAGCTAATCCGTGCTCCTTCTATCTGCTAAATCTGGCTATTGACGTAAGTTGGATTATGGGTGCTGTGCTGTTCCTGCTGAAGCTAATGCTCCACAACTAGACGACTATCGGTATACCTATCCTAGTCGTCCTACTCCACCTGCTAACCCACGGATTCTCTCTTACACCCCTTGCTAAACCCCCCGAGTCAATACAATCCGGGGTCTATGGACGTCCGCCAAAAACTACATGGTGGCTCAAGCAATGCCTGATTTACTTCATTGGCCTGCTAGGCATGAAAGCTTGCGTCTTCGTCATCTTTCAGTTATGCCCATGGATCATACGAGTGGGCGACTGGGCTCTGCGGTGGACTGAAGGCAATGAAATGGTGCAGGTGTTCTTCGTCATGCTCTTCTTCCCGGTGGTGATGAACGCTTTACAATACTACATCATCGACAGCTTTATCAAGGATCAAAAGCCAGCCGATCACGACCCTGTGCCTACAGAGGACGAAGACGAGGGGAATGCTGACGAGGACGGGCGAACCGGACGGCGGCGGTCCGAAGGAGGGGATCTCGATGGAGCCGACGAGCGCGGAGTTGGGGAAGATAACTCAAAAAATGTCTCCGAGGTCAAAGTTGAGAAAGACGAGGACAGACCAAGGCTGAGAGTGGACCCAAAAAAGTTAAACGAATACGATCCAGCAATCGACGGAGAGGCGAGTGGAAGCAGCGGCGAGCCCGAGCTTTCGCGATCTTCTTCGAAGGACAACAAGCCAAAGGAGCAAGAGGCGATTGTGAAGGAAGTCTGAGCAGTAATTTGAACGGGGTCTTGAACATTGAAACGTCTTCGTTATAGCATCGATACCACATCTTGGATGTTCATTGTGCATTTGCATAGCGTTGACATTGATGCTGAAGGGAGTTGGTACTATTTGTACCTGCATGCTTTGTCTATAGTGTTTGGATCCAATACATTTTCTCCAGGAACATAACATTCATCCGGGTCCAAAAGGAGAGACCCACCCATCTGAGCGGACATACATTTTCGGTCGCAACGTTGGTTTGTTCTCCAGAAATCTGATCGGAACAGCCCCAACAAAGATAAACATGCAAATCAAACGTTGGGCTTTTGCCACCAACAAGGGAGCAGATGGATGAATGTGGTGAGGACGGAAAGCTTTGACTGCATGTCGAGTAGTGAGGCTCTTGATCCCGAAATTGGACAGTCATAATGGATCCTCATCCAACATCCCCAGATGCCTCTTGCCCTCGCTTCAAGTTGCTGCATTGTGCCCCAACAAGTCCCATCCAGAAAGACTTCTTAGCCATGTTACCAGTCACCCTCCCGCGCCAATAACCCAAACTAACGCTATAGCTAAACCGGTACCCAATAATCAATCAATCCCGTGCTGCTTTTTCAGCTTCTCTAAATTCTCTTGTCTTTCAGCCAGGTCTTCTTTCGTCTTTGCCATCTTTTCCGGTTGGTGATAGAGAACTGCAAGCCACAAGTCAGCGTGGTGAATTAAGCATAGCGGATTGATTGCGCAAGGATATGACGCACCGACTAGGTAGCGATTCTGGAAATTGAAGCCATTCAATTTATCACACGCCTGCTTCGCATCCATCACGTCTTCGTAGACGACGAATGCGGTGCCCTTGGTATTGTTCGCCATACCCTGTCGTATTTGCCTATGCCTTGCATTAGGGACTCCATAGTAGCATATCGCCGTTGAGAAGAGCTACCGTACAGGTCCGAATTTGCCAAAGAGATCGAAGAGTTCTTCTGGTGTAACATTGTAACTGCGGGCGCCAGGTCAGCCAATTGATCCAGGTTTCGAGAATGTGTAGTCTTGATGACTCAGAAGGACCCACCTTAGGTTCTTGACGAAGAGGACCCTACATCATTGCACCAGTCAGCGATGTGCTTCAAGTAGCCGTGCAGACGCCGGGAACGATAGCTTACCGGTTGACTTCGGGTGCAAGTTTGCCGCCGCGACTCATGTTGTATAATGTGCTGATAGTTTTAGAGTGTAGTGGCTGGATGGGCTTGGAAAAAAGAGGTGCTGATGTGACTTGAGCTTGTTGCTGGTTTGTGATATGTAGAGGTTCTGTAAGGAATTCGAAATGGCGGAATTCGCGGCCTCCGGGTAGATTAGATAAGGTAGGGAGAAGCTTGAAAATAGCCCAAGCTGGGGGCCCTCGCCAAAATAATTATGAGGGAGCCCCCTAAGCGAGCCGCTGAGCTGCCCCTAAGTTGCTCCCCATAACCACCTTAGGCGGATCTACAGGGCGGCTTCCGGGGTAGCTTCGGGGCTCGCATTATAAATTATTTTGGCGAGGGTGCACCAGTAGGTGGCAAACCCCCTTGCCGGTCCAGCTCTACCGCTTCTCCCCCAAAAACATGCGAAGAATCGCGTCTTACGGAGGGTATCTGCGTGCGAATTGTCTGTGTCTGGAAGCTGTCGGCCTGGCGACGGAGTACGAGACTCCATTAGTGAGTTGTTGGTGCTATATGAATCAATTCATGGAGTACCTTAGGTACTTGATTTCTGCCTTGCCTTAAGAGGGCAATCATTCACTTCCAAAATCATGTTGAAGGGTTGGACGTTTTACTAGTTGAAATTGTGAATAAGTACTCAATTGATTACTATACGCCATGCAGTGGAGGATGAAAACGCTCGATAATCCCCAGCCTTGCCAACGCCATCGCTAAGGGTCACATTCCAATGAGTCGAAGCCACTCCATTACAGTTCGCAATTAAGCATCACTATCTCGTCGCTCGCCCTCTTCTTCATCGATTAGACGAATAGTACCATCATTATTGCCTGGACGGATTCCCGAATCCTTGTTCCCTTCTAACTCCCTAGCCAGTTCTGCGCCCTCTCTTTTACCCCGGTCGACGTCGACTAAGAGCATCAGAGGCAGCGGTATGAAGATCAACACCGCCAGAAAGACGAAAGCTGGCCTGATCTCCCCATATCTATCAGTAATAGCACCAACGATAGCCGGCCCAAACACGGACGATCCTTTGTCTGCGCATATTTTAAAGTCAGCGTTACTCTGGGGGGCTAGGGTAGGAGTCTGAGACATGCTCGGTGAGCTGCTGTGACTCCGACGCACCTGTTATAGCGTAGAGCGCGTAGAACGCAGCTTCTGATCCAGACGGGATAAGCTCTCCAAAGAGGCTTCGACAATAAGATGAAAGACCTCCCAAGACGAAACCATAGATGGCACCCAGAGGGTACGTCTCCCATGGTTGTTGTAGACCAATGACGCCCAAGCGTCGTATAGCTGGTATATAACCTAGAAGCCCATACAAAGGAATGACCTCAAATAAGCAAATGCACGCAATGATCGTCTGTGTGGGGCGGAGGTTTAACCACCGAGACAGCTTGCTCCATGAGAAAGCCCCCACGACACCACTAATGGTACCAATCAGACTGATTAGTGCGAGCGCCGCAGGCTGCATTTGCAATTCGGTCTTTGCGAACAAAACTGCAGTCCCGCTGATCGTTGCGATACTGTCGCTCAGAAGGAACCATGCGCTCAAGAATAACATCACATCCTTAAGTCGGCGAGCTCTTATCATCGTCTTGAACAGCGACCGCCACGCATAGATAATGTAGCCTGCCCAAGTTCGCCTCTGCTTGCCATTGAAGGTGAAGGGTAACGGAGGCCCTGGCCTAGGACGAAGCCAAAGCGCTGCAGGGATAGTGAAGACAAACCACCATAGACCAACAAAGAAGAGGACAATTCGGAGTGTGAGAGTTGTGGACGTTATGAATCTGTCGGCAACCAGAACAATCATTATTCCCAGAGTCTGCACTATGACAGCTGCTGAATATCCAATACCGATTCCATAGGATGAAATTTTAGTCGATAATTGTAGCGCAGGCGATGCAGGCACATCTGATTGACGTGTAGGAGGTACTCGAGGCTCCGTGGATTCCAACAAAGCCATTGTAGAACTCTCAAGTTCACGCTCTTCACGGTCTGTGCAGGTTCCGTTGCCCGTAGGATGTTCGAAGTCTCTTGAGTGGCCATTGGGTATTTGGTCCTTAGCCTGAACGGAAGGATGACGCCTGACCAGCACAGGTAGGAAAGAATTGAGCAATACAAACGATGCGCCAAAGCAAGTGTTACTAACGATTGCTAGGAACGCCCCAAAGACGTATATCTCAGGCACGACAGCGAGGAACAGCATGGTCGCCACGGATCCAGTGAAGGCGAACAACAGGAGAAAGCTCTTTCTGTATAGGCCGTGACTAGATTGTTTCCGAGTTAGTATTACTCTTCCAGGACGTCCAACGAGTCGTGAAGCATGACGTGTGAGTATAATGTTCTTGAGTCATGTCTTAGGACTCAGGAAACATTACAGAAAGGGAAGATATGAGGTTCACAACATAACTCACTCCGCTGCCCCGCTCATAGAGATGATGAGAAGAGCCTGCACGAGAACGCTAAGGGAGAAGGTGTACATCGCGAAACTCGCCGTATTGATCTCTGCTCCTAAGAAATTGACGACGCATTGCCGCGTGTCAGCCCGAGCAGCTAGGCTTCGTATGGCTTGGTGAGGTATGGTGGGATTTGTTGGGCTCGCGGTTTCGAAGGACGGTGAGCAAGGCTTTGATCTGTCGGAAAGAAGTACTCCTCGATCGCGAGCAAGCTGTTCCAGTGTGATAGGGATAAAGGACCCCACCCCGCAGATGACGAAGACCTTCCCACCAACGATTGTTAATAAGATGTTCTTAAGCCCCGGCGGTGCAGCTTTACCTCAGCAGCCCAACCATAGCTGTACCAGCCTGACAGTTCTTTCTTACTGGTCAGACGAGTATCTTCACCTGGGTATTGAGGCTGGTCGTTGGGGGTCTCGAAGTGCTGGTTGCGAAGCATACTTTCCGAGCTCGAGAAGGAGCTTAAGGAATGCTCGTCGTCGGCAAGGGAGGAGGGTGTGGGGGAGCGGACACAGAACTCTACATGGGTGTCGACGTTGTGGTCGGCGTATCTTCGTGGGCCATCATTATGTGGAAGCTAAGGTAAGAATGAGCACAAAGAAATTAACATGGGATTGGTAGGAGAGTGAAAAGCGAACAACGAACAGCGAACAACGAACAACGAACAACGAACAACGAGAGACCCTGGCGCCAGTCGGGAAGGCTAAATAAGGTAAGCACGGTAAGTGCTTCTTTGACCCTGCAATCCCTCCATCATCGCACAGCTCTCATCATAACAAAAACATCGAGGATGACAGCAGCTCAAGACTTGTCATCTCATGAAAGGTGATACAAACAACGAGGGGTCAGGCAGGTGACAGGAGTGTGCATTTTACATGGCTATCTATGATACGTGCTACTCGTTAGAACTACCACCCACACTCCACATCTACTAACCTCGCGCGCCCGAAGCCGTTGCGCCCGCTGATAGCAACAACTTTGAAGCAATGTGACAAACCCCGCGACTCTTCTGTTCTGTGCTACACGATGCTATATGCTGTACGTCTTGGGGGACGAGGAGCAGACGAAGGAAGTTGTGCTTGGGGTCATACTATTATCCGTACGTGCAAAGTAATGCGACTTGTTGGCGGCAAAGGCTTCAGTGGAGCGTACCTTGGATGGATGCAAACAAAATCGTAGCTGTAGCCTTGTTACAAATTCCTCTTTCATCATCATTGTCCTCGTTGTTCCTTCGACCTTTCGTTCTCGTGATCCCGTTGTAAGCCTAACGTGGGCACCGCGGGCGCTTTCTTGCGCATATCACGCTAGCCATGAATCTTAGCATTCCCCGTGAAACATCCTCACCAACAACATTTCACTTCCATCTTCTCGTCGCTTCTTGGATGATACAACGCCATCTCTGACAGGTCTGGGAAGCCCGTAACTTGAATATACCATCATCGGCAGTATCAAGCGTCTCACAACCCAGCGCTTCCCGCCCAGACCCCACCCACCTCAACGCCTTCCTCTCATTTCTTCCGACTCAAGCACCAGCCTGCTTCCTTCACTGCTTTCTGGTGGTCGCTATCAACATATGAGAGACTTGCTTCGCCGATAGCAGTTGCTCCTTTCTGTGACGGAGTAGAGGATCTGTAGCCACGGGATCCTACCTCGAATGTTGATCGTCAGGGCAAGATAGAGTCGTCACAGCGCGTGGGGCGGGAAACGTTGGAGGGGAGGGAGAGGGCGGTGGATGGAGTGGGCTGTGAGAAGAGAGAGGAAGCCAGCGGTGGTGTGCGCGTTGTGTTGGACAGTATGCCGGGCATCGTGCCAAGATCAGAATTCACTACCAAGGGCTCGATAGTCACCAAGATGGCCGCCGATACAAGAGCTGAAGTCGTCGCCCGCGCAGACAACCGTGACGTGAAGGCGGATTACCGCAACGGGAACTTGATCACTAACGGTGATCATGCGCCTGTGAATGGCATCTATACTAACGGCATTTCTACAACACCCACAGAGGTCCAGCACAAGATGTCGAACGCCGTGGAAAACATAGTTGGCCAGCTCCCTCCAGAGATCGAGCACATCACCCTTGGCTACACGCCTTTATCTGCCTTGGTCTCCAGGATGGTCCAGGAAACATTCAATGGTCTTACGGACGTGATCAATGACATGTCAGGAATGCCAACGTCACAACCTAGTCAGAATGCGCCTCTCAACCACTTGCATCACCAGGTCAATGGGAATGGGGATACTTCGCAGTCAAATGTTCAGAAGAAGCTGCGCATGCTCAACTTTGCTAACGACCGGAGAGCGCAATTCATCAAGATCTTGATACTGTCACGATGGGCTCGCCGAGCAGGAGAAGTGAGCAAGGTCATTGATCTGAATGTCTGGACTCGCCAACGACTGCAAGAATACCAAGATTGCATATCGTGGGTGGGAGAGCTGAAGAGGAGGCTCATACCACTCAACGATCCCAACCCAGACATCAAGACCGCCGTAGAAGTTCTTTCTCTAGGGAAAGCATCGTGGCTACCAGATCTTGGATACATTCCTCCTGAGCCCCTCAATCCTCAAGAGCTTCTTAAGACTTTGCGGAGAATCAATACACTGCTATCAATACGATTGAATCTACACGAGACTATTCCACCCAATTTCAGAAATTTCTCAATAGCATCTGGCCGAGCCACCTTCCGGGTCCTGGAAGAATTTGAGGTTGATCTCTCAATAGCGGAAGAGGACCCATCATCACAGCTCTATTTTATCGACTTTCGATTTAGCTTTTCGCCGGCGTCCGCAGAATTGCCGAATGGGAGACTACGAGACGAAGTCGAAGGCAGGGCCAACGATGTGCTCAAGCGCCAGGGTCTCCAGGGCCTCTTCGACTTCTTACACAACCTTGTACTCACCCACAAGCTCAGCGTTCTGAAAATTCAGGCGTACGAAATGGCAAGAGGCTACTGGTCAGAACATCTGATCGTGGAAGCGGTGCATCGATCAGTGGTTGTGCAGTACTGGTCAAAGAGGCTGGGAGGCAAGAATTGGATCGAAATTGGTCTGCAGCGTGGCAAAGAAACCAGGCCTGCCTACTGTGCAAGCAGTCAAAGAATACCGCGCATTGCTCTACGATGGTTCCGCGACGGTAAGGAGGTTCTTGATGTGCAAATCGCGATGAACTTGGGCACTCTCTCGCTTGCGGATATCCTGAAGCAAGTCATGGCATTGCACACAAGCTATATCTTCCAAGGAATAGCTACAAAGCTAAGAGACGCATCATTGTATTCAGGGGGATCTCTACGGCTGAAGTGTTTACCTTCTACCACAGAGCCAACGGATGCATCTCTGTTCGTACAGCTCACGCCCTCGAAGGCCATTAAAGTCGTTCAAGAACCCGTCACCGGCAGACTTGCGGTGTTACCGGCCTCGTACTTGAACAGCAATACAGAAGCCAAGCTCAATCAGCTCATGAACCCTACCTCCGAAGGTGCTTCTCCACTGGCTAGCCTAAGGTCTTTGGTCTCGCAAGAGGAAGTGGAAACTACTGTAAGCTCTGTGGGCTTAGAATTGGTGCGGTTCTTGAACCCTAGTCAAGAGGTCACACTACGGATTTTTGGAAAAGGCAGTCAGAGACCGAAGTACTTCAGTAGACATGCTTGGGATTCTGGTTGGCTCTTCGCTTTTACTACCAGTCTCCAAGGTGACTTCTGGTGGATTGTCGAACTGGAGAACAAGGAGAGATCTCGAGACTCGACAATCTCAAATCAGGGATTTGGGTCAATAATCAAAGCTGCTTACAAAGTCGTACCATCAGGGACGGAGTCACTTGTCATGGATCCATCATCTTCAGCACTTGCTAAAGTCGAAGGAACAGCTGCTGGCATGATCGCTCACTTCATGGATTCCCGCTATCTCATAGAAAACAAGATGGCCTACAAGATCCAACGAGCGGCTGCCAAGAACCCAAAACGTCGACAAGGTTGTCTCTTAATTCGTTTTCCCAAGCAACGCGCTCCAGCGCTCATACGCTCTTCCAATATTCCAGATGTCCCATGGGCCCATGAAGTTGTCAAGCTGGAATATTGTGGCCTTGACAATTCTACTACTTATGCGGTCCACGCTGCTTCTGCACATCTATCAAAGGCCGTATCAAATTTCAAGGATCTAGTATCTGCGGTGCCTTCCATGGTTTTCCAACCTGTTGTCAATCCAGACACTGGAGTTAAAACCGAGGCCCTTACCTTTCGAATCCTCACTAAGATCGGCGAAAGCACGATACCCAATCTCACCAGACGCCTATCAGCCATTGGGCTACTACTCGACTGCGTCTCTGCCATCAGGTCCAATAATGGCAAGGTAAAGAGAGTCTCTCTCAGTCAGGTGAACTTCACTTACCATTCGAGACCGGATAATCTCAGCGCAACTATACACTTTCCTGTCAATACGCCAATAAGCATGTCTTTGTCCAAACCCAACCCTCACCTACGTATCATCGACCAACTGACTGCTTTGCTACGGTCGAAAGGCGTCAAATCCGTTCTTTCTTCCCTACGAAATACACAGTCATTGCTCATTGCCCTTTCAACTCTCGAGGCTGCTCACACTGATGGCGGTGTAGAGGTTCTCACTCGCTCCGAGGAATGGTATCAAGTCCGCTACTCGGCTCCTTACTTTAAGGGCAGCTTCGATGTTCACCTTAGGCAAAGGCGGGACGATCTGAAGTGGTTTATTCCTGACCACTCCATCAAGAAAAAGGACCCTGGCAACGAAGACTTCGAAAATGGACTAAAGACGTTGATGAAAGCCAAGCAGGACGGATGGTTCGGTACCAATGGGGGCATGGTCGCAGATGTCAACGGTGTTGAGAACATGATAGCCAAAATTGACGAAGTATGGCGGACGAGCAAATACGTGGCTGGCGATACGAATCCGAGAAAGCGGAAGGCAGCAGGAGAGATTGTGGAGATCGATTGAGAAGGCGGCGCACCTTTTCTTCCGGGAAGTGGCTGAAGGCCTTCTTGTGCTTTGTATCAACTTCCCGATTCCGTCTCACTTGTCCTACGGGGGGATGGCGTTGCTTCGGCGTTCATAATATACCCTACAGAACGGCGTTGATATAGGTGTGACTTAGGCATACTCAATTTAGCTTCAGGTACTGCCACAAAGTGGAAGCAGTTACTTAGCTAGGTACGTAGCACGATGAAGAAACTTTGCAAGCATTTTATCGTCCACGATCTTACTGCTAAGCTGGTGCCGTGCTTCAAACGGAGTGCGCGAATTGCTACGAGTCCACGGAAAAGTCGACATGTAGTCTTTCATGATTGATCGTTTCTGCTGAAGGGAGCCGTGGGGGTAGTTAGGGCTTCTAGCCCCAAAAGCAGCCACTGCCCACTAGCAAGATCTATTCTTCGTTCTTTCGTACTATCACATGAAAGCCCAAGGTATTGGTAACAATAGTAAAAACAACATCAAATTGATGCATAGACGTGACCACATGAGAAAGAAAGTCTCACACTACGAGTTATAAGGCACCACTCATCAGCTTCCAGAGAAGAAGGAGCCAAGTCTTGGAGGATATGAAATCGAAGGCATCTTCCATTCGAAGCGAATGAGCAAGGATCTCGCCTGAAAAGAACAGCATTTGCGTGGCTTCATACTCCTACTTTCATGTATTTTGCTCAAGTGCAGTACGTGGTCAAACGAGGAGCTGCCCCAAGCTACCAGGACCAGGACAATCGATGAAACTTACAACGATATACTCTTTGACGATCTGGTCTTTGACGATCTACTTTCTAACATACTCTTTAACGATCTACTCTTTAACGATCTACTCTTTACCGATTTGATTTAAAGGATCTATCCTTTAAGGAGTCGATCTTTAACGCTCTACCCCTTGACAATCTACTCTTCGGGGAGAGCTTTCTTATAGCTACCCGTGTTGCTACACCGATGGTTACGAGCAACTGGATTATGTTGAAACAAGGCTGCAGTCAATCAAGTAAGATCGAATGAGAATTTGTGGCGATATCATTGGAAGCAGTGCCAGCCGTCACGCTGACACGCTGTGGCCCGTCAGTACCTCATCGTCACTTCGCGTTGCGTTATGTTCGGCCATATTCACTGTAGTGACTTCACGATTGCCTCATAACACGACCATTTCCTTGCTTACCCATGTTAACAAAATCGATTTCTATAATATCACAATAAGAAAACGCCACCTTCGCTCCACCTTCTCAATTTCCTTCCCGTTCTCGGTGACGAGATCGAGGCTACAAACTTTACATATACACCTACAGGCATTACACCTCCTCAGGATTGCAGTCAGACCGAATCCGCAACACCTTCTAACCATCCCACCATGCCTCTCTGGCTACAGATTCTCCGAAGTGAAGCTCGATACCGCTGGCGTCTGCTGTCTCACAACCTCAGAGCTCGACGTGAAGCTCGGCGACAAATGAAGCGCACGCCTAAGCCTCTCAAGCCTAGGGGAATCCACCAGAACCTTTCCAGGGTCGCTGTTGACACCGCCCCCCCGTCTGAGTGTCTACTTCTCACCCTGCTGCCTCCCGAGGTTCGACTCCAGATCTACGAGGATGCTTTCAAGGATGATAGCTATAGACAACCAAGCCATCTTACCACCCTCAAGGGCAGGCTAGGAGCGCTGCCGATGTGTTCGGACTGTGATTGCAAGAATCATGATAAGGTAGGTTTCTCCAAGTCTTGTCTTATGACACATTCATATACTTACAGGGTTCCTAGGAAATCAAGTTGCAACGTCTCGCTCTTCTAAAAACATGCCGCCAAATCTACGTAGAAGCCATCCCAGTCCTCTACTCCAATTGGAAGTTCTACATCCGTGACATGGAAACACTAATCCACCTCTCCACCACCATTCTCCCGCAACGTCTCGCAACAATCAGGTCTCTCCACATGACCCTTCCCATATGCTTCGACCATGAGCCATACTCGCAGCTCGCAGTAGGCTGGGATACCGTGGCCACAAGGATGACCGGTCTACGACACTTTGCTTTGAGATGGAGTTACTACGTCTGTGGCAACCATCCCCCTAACACTTCAGGTTGGGCTCAGTCTCTAGAGCGAAAGTACCTTGAGCCGCTGTTGAGGATTCGTGGTCTCGAGGATTTTGACCTCGAGTATGATCGTTATGATACTCTTGATGAGGATGATGAGGGGGACTCTTTTGATACGTCGGCGGAGGCTGTGGCTTGGAAGGAGCATTTGAAGAGGGTAGTTTGCACTCCTAGAGGACGAATTGTTGAGGAGGTGGATTCAGCGAATGAGGAATCGGAGGTGCCGGGGCCTTGGGTTATCGGTTGAATCGCATGGGCTCCGTGCGTTGACAGAGGTGAAGAGGTATTGTTGTTAAAGGGATGTTCTCATCAGATGCCTGCAGCTTGGCGGCAGCCATTGCAGAACATTGGTGTCAATGCGAAATTTAGAACGATTGAATTCTTTGTACAAAAAGTTTATACAGACAAATAGTTGATTGGGCCAACAATCTTGGCCAAAATTCGAATTACGTTGCGTAGACAGAAGCATGTCACTGCCGCCCATAATCCCAAGCCTGAAATCCCAAAATATGTGTGCCGAAGCACTCCTCTAAAATTATCCAACACGCTCTGTTTCTCCAAGACAAGAATATACGTAACAACAATATCCAACGGCAACCTATAATAGATATCATAATCAAGCCCATGACTCCATCAAACAAAAAAGACCTCAATAAGCGCCACAACCCCATCCGGCGTCAACACTTCATCGCGGGGCCCCTGATTTTCAAGCACATCAACATGCCTACTCAAGAAATTCGTACGATCTATATCCGCCTCCTCTTTATCCCACAGCGGTTCTGCAACAGCAGAGATAATACGACAAACATCGCCACTGCAGGAGCCATCACCCCCTGATGGCCGACTCGGCTTGTTGAGCCATGGACTTAGCGACGAAGACTTTGTCGCTCCAGCCATTTTCGTAGAGTTCGGTGGCGTGGATCTAGAGGGCGTTGGAGAGGTCTTTGGCTAGGAGGTCGTGGTAGGCTAGCATGTAGGGGTGGGCGTAGGCGATGAGGATGTCTTTCATGCCTCTGTGGATACTCCAGGCAAGGGAACTCCAGGGTGGGTGATCGAGGTAGTCGGCGATGGCGGCGGCTTCCGCTTGCTTGAGGTAGACTGCTGATAGCTCGTCTTCGACGAGTGACGGCACAGTCAGAACTCGAACGTGTAAAGGGGTCATGACGTCGTTTTCGAGACGTTCACGGACGAAGAAGTCGAGTTCGTACGCTTCGCCTCCGAGCTTGTTATACAGATCGGTGACGCTGCGCTGCGCTGGGCACCCGAACCCCTTAGGGAGGAGCGTCAGCATGTATCTTCCGGGCTTTTTCCGTCCGGAAAAGGCCACACGATTTGGTTTGCCGACGACCATGCCTCTGGGGATCACGCCAACGGCCATTTTGACGCACATTCGAGGCCTCCATGGAAAGCATAGCGGAAAGGGATCGTGCCCATTCATGAAGCTTTCGTGAGGCTCGAAATGGAGGGTTGGACGTTCGCCCATGGGCCATTCGAATCGATCCATATCTGTCAACACTGACCTTGTAGTTATCTTTTTGGCGGCTTTAGCTCACAGAAACCATTGTAGCTGGCCCAACCCAAGCGGAGTCCCGAAGCTCCATCGTGACGACACTCCTCTCTAGCTTGTGATCAACGTTATCCTTGATATCTTGGTACAAGCCAGGTCCTTGTAGTAGAGACGTGGCAAGGTAGGTGGCACGCTGTGCCACTGGGCCTTCTGAGAAGGGTCTTTTGGTGGTCTTGGTGGTGGACCGTGGACATCCTCAAACATCTTGGTAGACGGAATCACGTTCTCAGCGATCAGGCTTGCCTCGTCGATCTGATTACGCAACTGAGAAGAGTGTGGACAGAAGACTACTAGCAAAACTGTCTACGATGGTACTCCGACCCTACATATTGGCCGTCGGCTTAGATGGAGTACATTTAGTCCCAAGCACTTCTGGAGGTCGGCCTTGATGATTGGGCCATCCGGCGGTGGCCTGGTCAGGTCATACCATGGGAGTCTTCGCTGTCATAAGCCCCAAGATCCGAAGTGGTCCTCGCCACGAGCATGACTGAACGGATCGAGCTGGTTTCGGATGGTGTCGGCTTGTGCAAGCACTGAGCTTAGGCTGGTTGGGGTCGACAAATTGTCGAAATTAGCACCTGTCCTCTTGAGCAGACTGCGATGACAAGGGTCAGAGAGTAGTTTCGGAGGGCGGGGGTGTGGGAACGGAGGGAGGGTGCTTACCACTGCAGCCGAGACCCAAGCAGTAGCTAGATTAGCAGCATCCGTTGGAGACATCAGTGGTATACAACAGTGAGCGAGGGCATAAGGAAAGTAGTTTCAGAATTAAAGGAGGAAATGAAAGCGTCTGGTATATAAGCAAGAATACTGCAAAAGTGGGCGGATATCGTATTGTTCTTTGTAATAATTCTTCGCACGCAGAGCAAAGCTATCACGAGCGGTATTCATTAGCCGGCAAGAATCGTGTATAAAATCATACGATGATTGGCAAGCTGTTGAGTCATCGACCAGTGAAACATCAACCGGTAAACATGGGCGTCTGATTTTCTGTGTGCGCCTTGTCGTCGTCGCAAGCTTGCATTGCCTTTTAGCTGTCAAAGTGGCAATTGCGTCATGAGGCTACTTTTGCTCGTTCTGGTATGGATTCGTTCTTCGGGCTCGAGACCGACCTCGATGTCAACAAGGCTATAAAATGTAACCCTATGCTCAGCTCGGTTGCCTAGAGCAGTAGGGTTCATCGTTAAATGAACGAACGACTGAATCATGTGTGGAGAGATAAAATAAATGGTAAGACAAATACTCCTTGGATCGTGCATTGTGCCCAACCTCGTATCATTCGTTATTCCTTGATTGGCAATTTCCAGAATCGGATCGCGTCCGGATCAACAGAGGCAATCAGCCCATGTTGCGCTATCACCACAAGGTCGTCTCCCCAACCCTTAAATTCTGCCTTCCCTGGGGCAAATCGCCATTTCTTATTATCTACAAGGTCATAGATCTCGACCCCATGATCATTTGACGTGTAGGAAGCGATCTGTCGTCCGCCAGCTAAGTACTGCACCTTGGTTACCTCTAAGAACCTTCCCATCATACTTCGGTGCTCCTCGGGTGACTCTTCAGTGCTCAGCATTCGTTCTTGCACCACCGATTGGCTCTCTATGTCGAAGAGAATAAGCCGGCCTAGGTCTTGACCTCCAACAGCCAACTGCTTTCCATCTGGACGCCAATCCAGCGTCCTGCTCCACCCACTCCAAGAACCTTTGGGAGGCCCAAATTCTTGGATCACAACTTGGGATCCATCCTTGAGATCCCAAACCCAGAAATGGCCGTCGCCCGATGTACCAGCAAAGTATTGCGAGTCTGGGGAGAAAGCTCCTGTCCAATTTTGGCCACTGGTAGTGAACGTATGCAAGAGACTGCCATCGACATTGCTCCAGATTCTGAAGGCTTTGTCCCAGCTTGAAGACCCTATGAGCTTGTCATCCGGGCTGAAGCCGACCCACATGATCGCGTCAGAGTGGCCCTGAAGCGTCAGGCAGACCTCCCTCTTCGCGGTGTCCCAAATACAGATGTTTTCATCCTTTTGGGGATAAGGCCTTGCAGGTGGAAGAAACGCCAATCTGGTCCCGCTTGCATTGAATGTCCGGCTGCCAAAACTGGCATTCACCCGTCCATGGATTTGTGTGTTCTCTCTGATTTGCGATTTGATGTTTAGCAGTTCGACTACTTTTGCAGCATCTTTGGCTAGGCTAACACGTTCATGCTCATTCAACAGCCACGTAGATCCCGCCTCTTGCAGGCCAGAAATTACGCCCTCGACAATACGATTCCCAACGGCTTGTAGTGTACTCTCACTCTCCAAGCTTCGCTGACGCTGCTCGTCGAGGTCCCAAAAGATGATTGCTGGCTCCGCTTGGGCACTTCCTCCGTAATTATTCATGTTGCATGAGACTAGCATTCTCGGCTCCTGAGGATGAAAGTTGAGAGTGTCCACTCGTGAGGCATGACCTTTCAAGACTTGGTGCAAATGGAGTGCAGCGGTAGTATAGATGTGGATGTCATGCTCGAGCGCGACAGCTAGGAGCGTGTCGTCTGCATTGACGCATGCACTTGCAGGATTGCATTGAAGTGGGATCTTAGCATGTTCTTCTCCCCACTGGCACATTTCGGAATTAGCATTGTTCTTTTGAGGCGAGATTTGAGTAGTGTGGCAAGTCCGGTAGAACACCACAGGTCCACTCTAGGGCTGTGTCTGGAGACTCCAAAAAGTGATCAAATAGGGAAGAAAGATTTTTAAGAATGCCCTACATGAGATGGCTGGCCTTGAGCCCAGTCCGCGGGTTGCCCGTCTGAGGATTTGAAGTCTTGAGCGCACGCATAGACCCAGTCTTTATGAAATTGATCAGAGGAGTACGAAGGCATGATGCCAGAACCAAGGGTCAAAACCAGAAAGCTCGCTGTCCTTCGAAGGGTCCCGTGCCGCTGGTGCTCAGATGATCTGAGAACCAACAAGCTATGGTATTCAAGATTAACCCTGGAAGGCAGGTAGCTCGCTGTACTTCGAAGAGACTTATACTTTTGGCGCGTAGATTTTCTGAACATCATATCCTGCTCAGCCTCGCCTAAGACAGCCTGCTGTTTAAGCGCTCAAATAGATAGACGACGCTATGAACTACCCGCCGAGTCAGTCACACTGTCAGTAAGTGGACGTCATCAAGAGACGGGCCACCCCGTCCATACTCAGTCGTGGACGCCCCACCTGCCGACCTCTTCCATGGCTTCCGGGCCTCCATCGTTCAGCCTATCGTCTCCCAGTACCCCACTGACGCACGCCCAACCACTCCTACCTCCACCCCACTTAAGAACCTCCTCTTTGTAACGCTCACCAGCGTCTCTGTTCACTCCACCCCCATTGTTGCCCGATTGGAAAACTTCTTTCCATATTTTTCCAGCTATAGCTCTATCGAACAAGTAGCTATAGTATGTACCTCCATACTCGACTAAATGTCCGAACAAACCCTGCGCAGATGTATCTCGTGGTTCTCGTAGGCTACCATACTTATCGTAGATGTCGAAGAATACCTTTGAACTGTCAAAACCCCCTTCCATAGTCAAAGGTAGAGAGGTATGATAAGCCTGATCGAGTAAGCTGAAAAGGATCTGCGTCTCTGTTTGGAGACCCTGGCCTCGCCTTTGAATTTGCAACGACTCTTTGACCATCTCATAAGGAAGCGGAGCATCAGTCTCCCAATGGCGTGCGAACAGCTCAAGCACTGATCGGTCAGCAGCGAAAGACTCCATCACTACGGAAGGCAGCTCGGCAAAGTCAGTGGGGCAGCGAGTTCCGGACACGATTTGCAGAGATGTCCGGCCAAGTATGGAATGAATTGCGTGACCCATCTCGTGGAAAATAGTTCGGACGTCTTGGAATGTGAGGAGAGTAGGTGTGGAAGCATGTGATGAATGAGGGAAGTCGCAGAGCAGCGCTATGATAGGGAGCTGATAGCATTCATTGCTACGCGAGTGGAAAGAAGTTGCCATGCCGTCGTTGGCTTGTTGTGGAGAATCAGAGGCCTCAGAAAGCTCTGAGGGCGAAATCTGACGAGAGCAACGAAGAGTGAAATGTGTGGGGTTTGGACTTTTGCCCGCGCGGCTGAAGAGATCACAGTAGAGGACTGCGACATGGCCTTCAATTTCGTGGTAGACGTCCAGCCGTCGAACGTCGTCATTCCAGGTCTCACCTGAGGTGCTCTCCTGAGGCACAAACCGAATGCCGTACAGACGTGTGAAGAGGCGGGAAAGGCCTTGCATGACTGTCCCTAGGGAGAAATAGGCTGGCATAAAGTCCGGCTTTCGCGACTTGGTCTGGGCGTCTGAATTGAGAATACGCTGGCAGTAAAGTAGGTCCCATGGCTGTATAACACCAGATGGACTACCGTGTTTAGCCCGCGTCTTTATGGTCTCTAGCTCCTGCAATTCCCGCATCACCCGCGGAGCATTATCTGCAGAAAGTGCTGTCAGGAATGAGTGGACGGCTTCGGGTGATTTGGCCAACTTGTCAGTCAGGCTCATATGTGAGTAGCTCTGAAAGCCAGAGAGACTTGCGATTTCAGCACGGGTCTTCATAAGCTTCTCGAGTGTGTGGATCTGATGTGGGAGCGACTGTCTACTCTGGGAGTAGACTTGTCTTCGTACATTTCCATCATCTACCGACAATAGCGCTGCATATGATACATCGCCGGCGTTAGGTAATTTCACCTTCCTACCCCCAGTGGCGTGTTTCCCCAGGAGCATTGGGTTCATGCCCTTCAGCTGGCCGATGTCAAACTCGAGATCTGATGCCTTTAGTGCCATGTTCTCAATGAAGGAATGACCAAGCTCCTTCATACGACTGGATAATTCCACAAATTTCTGTCTCTTCGCTTCGGGTAGATCGATCGCAGATTGCTCGAAATCCTTCAGTAGGATTCGAGCCACTGTCTTCTCCTCCTCGTTCCATGCTTTTGAGACTTCCGGAGTCGATATCGCCTTCAGCAACTGCGATTTCAGACCCGGCGTTGTGTTCAGCACATTCATATATTCAAAGAGATAGCCGTATGCCTGGGTAGCAGCGGCTTGGAATCGAGTATCGGGGTGGGCAGCGCGGACGAAGTCTGCAATATCGAGGATACGACATAGCGAGTCGCTTAGAAGGTCAAGTCGCTGGAGTAGTGATATATAGTCTTCTGTCGACGAAGCTGACAGAATGTCCCCAACTAACTTTTGACACTTTCGTTGGATGACCTGTGCATAATTCAAGAAGCCTGCGGGCTCTGTGAGATATCTGTTTTGAAACAAGCCTCGATTGGGGGTCGCAGAAGCTGTTCGAGAAAAGGCTCGCCAGAACTTCTGAGAGTCGAATATTTGGCGTAGTGTATGATCATCATGGCTCTTTTCGTGATTCGTAGGAGATGTGTATGAGGGGAGCTTCGAATCCGCTGTGGTAGTTGTAGACACAGTCAGAAACCTGCGTGGTTGGTATGGCTTGAAATGATGCCCGACGTATGCCTTTGATAGACGGCATGATTTGATCATGTCCTACACGAGGCCTGCTAAGCTCCAGTCGTGTATGCTCACGTCAATTTGGCTCCGAGATACGCTAATTCACTAGCGTTATAATCCCTGCCGCTGCACGTTTTCGTCACCGCGGCGTGCGCGGGGCGGAAATCTGGAGTACCTTGACTTGATTTTCAAACACTCCCATCGACGTTACAACCCGATCATCACAAGTCAGACTACTTTCATACTTCAACAGTATCGAAAAAGCGTCATCAGCCCAGCCAAAAATACCACAACATCTTGAATCAAAAGAAAGATTCCTACAAATACCTATATTCGTAACCCCCTTCACTCCAAACATTATGGCCTCTAACCAGCAAGAGCCCTCTTTCAATATCCTCGGGTCCTCGAAGCTCAATACCGCCGACGGCAAGAACCCCACATCTTCCGCTACCACCTCCACATCAAATCAAGTTGGTACAGCGAGCGGGCATAAGAACGACGCGGCGTACAGGAAGGAGTGCCAGTCTGCCCACAATGCTTTGGAAGACAGGCTTCGCGGCGAAGAGCAAGAGAAGAAGTGGACTGGGAGATGGTGATGGTGAAAGCGAGGCAACGAGTGTCAGGTGGCTTAGTTTCTACGAAATGGATATTAGCTTGCCGTGCGTGGGAATACTTATTTACAAGATTGGAGCAATCCATGATATCAAGTTGGGAAGCATACGCTTGGGATAGAAAGACAGTCGTTCGCATGAGCAAAGTTCAAAGATCCCAGGATCTAATGCTATCACGATTGATAAAGAATGAGATTGGCTTGCCTAATTCTTGCTTTTATATGATGTATCTATATGTTGGAAATGCCGTTTATATCCAGATTTCCCGTTCAGTCTCTGTCCAATATGAGTAGTCGATGAGCTATCCAAGCTCAGCATATATCCAATAGGCCCTTTCTGCATACGAGCACACCTACACCCTCCAATACCGAGTCCCGTTTTCATTCCCTTTTTGCTGCCTTAGCATAGACCTCATATGGCGCACATACTCCGAGGGCACGCTTTGCATGCAAGCTGAGCAGAGAGAGGCCGTGAATATAGCTCGCATTCGTCCACCCAAATCTATCAATCTGGTTAGCATTTCCACAGCCCACAACTTCCATGTTGGACCCGAAACTCACCCTTCTTGCGGAGCATATTTAAAGTCAAGTCCCTGATTTCCGTACTCGGCAGTCACCTTATGTGGGGCTTCGAGCTGCGTGACGTCGTATTTTTCTACTACAGCACCATTGTAATCTTTGAAAACCCTTGTCATCATGTGCAGCCAGCGATAGGTGAGTCGCTCAGCCTCCTCATGATACCCATACTTCTTCAACCCATCCCAGGCCATAATTTGATGAGGAGCCCATCCATAAGGAAAGTCCCACTGTTTCTGTGGATTCTTTGGGCCGACGGGGCCACGAGAGTGCGCCGTGCTTGTGGAAAGACCACCCACGCATTCGAATTTTGGTAGAGCGTTTTTCACAACCAAGGCCGCCTGATGAGGGCTAGCGACGCCACACCAAAGAGGCCAAAGAGTCGTCACATATTCAAAGTCCGTTCGCTCCTTGGTGACTGTGTTATAATCGAAATACATACCTTTCTCTTCATTCCACATGAACTTGTCTATTAGCTGCTTGCGCTTCTTTGCAGCACGATCCCAGACCGCTGAAGATTCTACACGGTCTGCCACCTGACCAGGGGCGCAGAACTCGGCTGTCACCACAAGATGATCGTCGAAGACTGTCCGAATAGCATCCGCGATGTCCGTCTCATAGCGATAGAGAAGGCAGTTGAGGTCCACTGTCCCAAGATCGGCACAGATACCCTCTAGGCGGTTTGTGTTATCATGACCGTTTTCTCTCAAAGCCCTGTCATGAAGGAAGTACACGTCGAGTTCGGGTTCTTCGATCTCTCTATCAGTGTATGCTCGACCGAACTCCTCAATAGTTAAGGAATACTTGGCTGCGTAAGTATCAAGTACATGGGAATAGTCTGCGATCGGGACCTCTGGACAAATTCCAAAACCAATCGGTCGATACCTCGAGAAGCCAGATTCCTCATCATATCTTGGAGACGACATCCAGTAATTGTGATATTCCTTCATGGCGGCAAGGATCGCGTGTTTCAAAAGAGCCTTTGATCCTTCTTCTAGCCGAGTCTCCCTGTAAAGTCGCAGAGCTAGATCGGTAAGGAAAGGGGGCTGAGCTCGGCCCAGATAATACGAGCGATTCGCGTTGAGAATCTTGCCGTAGTGCTTGATCTCGAAGATGAAATTCCTCACGATTGACTTGACAAGATAAGGATGTGTCGCCATCATTCCAACAGCACAGAAGCAGCTGTCCCAGTTGTACAATTCATTGAAACGTCCTCCTGGAACGATGAACGGGACACCTCTGAAATCCTTCCGTCCTCTCACTTCGATTTCGTCAATTTCGAGTGCTAAAATGCCAGGCTTGTCATTCAGAGTTCTGATGAACTCGGCAGTGATCTCGCCTTCTGGCAGCCACTGAACGTCTAGCTTCATTTCCGGCTTCTCCTGGGCGATCTGAAAGAAATACGCATATTGTTCTGGTGCCCCATGGGGCACATATATCCTTGGAAAGGTATCTTCGGCGCCAGGCTTGGGGTCCTTCGCTGCAGTAAAGATGCCAGAAGCATCAAGTCTTCTCGTCAAGTTGTCCCACCAACTAGTCTTGATCAGCCGCTCCAGCCGACACGCTGGATTCTCTGTGAGTTGTGCCGCATCAAGCTCAATGTACTTTTCCCCCTTATTTTGTGCAAGAAAGAGCTCTTCCAAAAGGTTAGCTAAATGGTATGTACCCTTGATCTGTATCTCCTGCTTGCTGTCAGACTTGACGATGTCTAGAAAGTATGACTATTGCCAATCAGTCATTGTGTCACACATGAACAACTGAGTCCTGTACCTTGGGCCCATTATCGTCTACGGTTATTTTGCCATCCCCGTCTAGGTCTTCGCTACGCAGTAAAGCTTCAAAAGAGGGATCGACAGCAAGTAGGATTTTGCCCTTCCCAAGGATGCTGTCGTCTGCGAAATTCCTGACTCAACAGCATACTCATTTCTGATAGCAGGAAAAGCGAAACATACCGTACACTCCACTTCTCCGACACCGATGTATTGGGATGGTCCCCTTTTCAATCGACTCCATGTCCTGTGGCTAAGTGGCTCACCTAGTCAGTAAAGACAGTATTTCAAAGCGTACCAGATGAAGACCAATCGGACTCAAAAGGGGCGGACGAATCATATGAACGACTGGGATCAGGATTGGTAGCAGATAGCCCGACCAAGCACATATAGAGGATACTGTGTATCGAGATTTTCGAAGTAGATGGTAATCTAAGATCGCAGTAGATGTCATATTATGGCTCCCTACCTTTCTTTTCTAGCAAGATCCAGGCTTACGAGTAGTCTTGTGAGTTCTCTCGGGGTGAATGTTTTCGATGCTATGGAGCTCTTTTACTCTTGCAGAGCTCACACACGAAGAGAGGGTTTCTTTCACTTTTACATCCAACCGCGACCCTGTGCTACCCAGACTGACCAGCCGATAGCGGGATGTAAGCGAATGCGGTCGAATCAGCCTGGAAACCCAGGCGCTGGTGCTCATGTAAGACTATGTGAGCCAGTAATCAAGGAAGAAGCTACCCATGATCTCCGCAATGTAGGACGCGGCTAATTGGGCAACGTGAGACACGATCGTTGGGACGAATTAGAGAAAGATAAATTTGACGATACAGTGCCAATCCACAGAAACGAAGCCTAATCGCATGGATCAGCTCATCGGTCATTTGCAAGCTTGCAGGTCATTAAGATACTATGAGGCTTTGTATCGTATGCACTGCGCTGCGCCTCACTTCTCAAGCTAGAGAACATGGCCAAACCTATTATAGCGCACGGGTTGCGACAAGAATCCCGTAATCGTACGAGGTCATGTTTTAAAGTATTGGAAATACGCTAGAGGGCGATCATGGAACATCGCTTTTTTGCTACTAACGCGTAAACGATAAAAAAAGTCGCCCATTTATGAAGCAATTGTATTTTAATCCCGGTTTATTAACTATGGAAGTTATTTCCACCGTTATAATCTAAAACTTGGTTACATCGACGCCATTGGTTATTGATAAACGGGTTAATATCGTTTTCCACGCTAAGATTTTCCTATTCTTCTAACCACGCTATTCCTAACGCCTCTTTCCCCTTAATAAAGGGCCGGCGAGTTACTACGCGATCCTTTATAAGGTTCCAGATATGCTCGATAAGATTTAGATCTAGGCTGTTACCGGGCCAGTCTAAAAGATTGACGCAGTGCTCAGTAAATAGCGGTTTCTGCCACTACGATATATGGTTACTAGCACCGTCTTATATAAGGTATACCAGCCGGTTAGGGTATAGCGCAGCGAACCGGTGGTACGCCGGTAGTAGTAATGGTTCTAGAATGTATTTTTAGTACCGGTACCAGTTAATTCCACCCCGTTTTAAGCGTCCACAGGGTGAAAAGTTAAAATATCCGGGGTAGGATAAAACCCGGCTATGCGCAGCCCTCTCGCTGAGAAGAATCGCGACTCTCTCTATATGTGCAGCCTTTTCCGTATGTTTTCGTAGTATATCCGCAGCTGCCAGCTGGAGAATAGACGCCTTTCTTAGCTTTGGCTCTTCCGGTAGGTAGATATGATATGGGCCCTTCCAATTCCAGGCAATTGCCCCCCAAAATATAAACGTTATGTAGCTCGAAAACGATTTTTCTATGCACTCCGGCTCCCACTCCTCATTCTTCAGCCTTATAACGTGGTTTCGGCCCCGGTTCTCGCCCAATTTGACCGAAGTTTCGTCGGTATAGATGACCAAATCCCAGCCTAAAATAAAGCCCCAGTATGCGTGATCCAGGCACCAGCGGCAGCGTTTCTCCCGTATTTCCAGCGTTAAATGGGGCTTAGAACGCGGAGAGTATCTACCGTATCCTGCTTCGGTAAAAGCCCTTTCTACCGTTGTTCGCGAAGCTTTAACGCCTGCCTCCCGGGCTACCGTCATCCATATTTTCCGGCGGTATATATAGCTGGATGTAGCTAGCTGCGTTATTCGGTCGATTTCCTCTTGACACAACAATGGGGGCCGGCCGGAACGTATACCGGGAGCTGAGTTCTGGCTATGTACCGAGCTGTCGCCATGGATTTTGGCCTGTTTGGCGGAATGCTGGGCGTTGTTCCAAATTGAGGTAATAGGTACCCCGGTACGTGCTTGAATAACCTTAAAAGGTGATCGTTAAAGGTTCCGGGCATAAGCAATTACCCCACGCGTAGCTGGGCTTATTTCCCGGCCTCGTTTCTGTGCAGACATAGCTTAATAGGTGGTTATTTACATGTAAACAGCTGTTGCTATGAGGTTTTTATGGTAGGGCTGAACTACGGGCGCCAGGCTTGGCTACAGTAGCCATTTTCCAATACTTTAAAACATGACCTCGTAGCACCTAACTAAGCCAAGCTTATCAGGTGCGACGATTAATCCCATCAGATGAATTCGCCATTCGACAGTGGAGATCTTGCAGGAAAGCTGATCATTTCAACATATGACTCGAATCAGCGATTACAACAAGCAGGAGGCAGCGCCACGGTGGCGCTAAGTCTAACCCAAGATTGGAGTAGAGCTCGCCAAATATATCATTACATTTTTATGGTATTGGAGCGCCTAAACCCATGCTACATCTACGGCTTTGTTACCCTCTTCATTACGATTGTTTCTGAAGGATTCGCTCGCTCTGAGGTTTGAGTATTTCCGGCGTTTGCCGTTTGAAGGCCGCACTAAGCCAATATAACCTAGTGGAATTGCTAGCACTTACAGGATTCTTAAACCTGGTGTTTCGAACTTCTGAAATGATTGTTGGTTATTCCTACCCGCTCAATCGAATAACATGCACAGCTTGACTTAACCTCGAGCGGTAGCAAGATCGCATCGAAGACTGTTGATCCCCATGTGCTTGGCTTGATATCGTGAAACATCAAATTCCCACAGTAGTTCACTGTACCATCTCATATTGGGGCCGCTCCGGACGCGAGCTGAAGATCGGTTTCTTGCTTTGAGTGACTTTGCGCCTGTTTCGAGAGGCTGCTTGCCCCATGCAGGGCTATGTGGCCCATCAAATGCTGCGATCCATGGCTCATTTCGACTCTCTACACCTGGTCGACCTGGGGTTCAGCATGACGATTACGCATGCGGTTGGCGGCACAGGTCCCGAGATCCTTCTGCTTGAAGATCTCATGTACATCTGCTTGTGAATATGCATCTGATGCGTCTTGGCTTTTTCGCTTCTGTATCTTGAATTGAAGTGTGAGCGACCATGCTCCTGTCATTCTCTCTTTACTTCGCCCTGCTGCCCCTCGTGCTTGCAGAGTCTCTCTCCCATACTACAATAACACCTGATGTGGACCAGATACTGCAGGGTTTGTGGACAGTGTCTGTCGCTCTCCCGAGTTCGACCACCCTTGAAGTCGATATCGAAACACAATTCAATGAGATAAACGCGGTCACACTTGTCGGTCCCACGACTCTCGTTACCATCATCCGAATAAGGTCAGCTATAAGTGATGGGTCGCGTGGGGCTACCGGGCCTTCCAGAGGCCTCTCGTCTCACATAAGCAATATGGCTTCGAGTGTACAAATTGGAGGAACTGCTAGCGGGCCGACGGCTACAGGGAATGCAGCATCGAACGTCCAGAGTGTGGCTCCGCAAGCCGCCAGCCCTTCCCCTACAATCAACTCACCCCCACGAAGCTCTTCCAGCGCTTCTTCGAGTAAAAGCTTGACTATAACGCAGAATCAAGGTCCATATGGGAAGGATCCGGACAGCGTCATGGCTGATGAAATAGACAAAGCGTATGCGAATGTTACATACACCCCCCCAGCATACGTGCCAGCGAAGATACCCGCGGACGTATGCGTTCTCTGGGATCCCGGCTGTAAGGGCAACAGAACCCTAGTGGCAAACATGTTCTTTGGGACCGGTAACTTCACCGGCGGCACCATGAATGCATTGCAAAAGGACTCCTGTTTCGAAGATACGGATGCTATTGCTACAGGCACAAATTGCACTTCGAGTCTCTTAAATCCTGCCGATGCTTCACTTAGTACAGCCGCAAAGTCGTATATGCGACAAGCACAATGCACAAAGGACTACGCCTCGGCCCTTACAACTTCTCGCGGTGATACGCATTGCTGTGGGCCCTGCTGGATTTATGGACCGAATGTGGATGTTTATTACTGGCCAGAACCTAATTCAGACACCTCTTGCCTTGATATTATTGGGTCGTCAGTTGTCCCTCCAGACGAAGGTGCTCAGACAGACGCTGGAGGAGTCGTATACTGGGCTGCTACAACAGATCTCTACGATATCTATGTGCCAACAGTTACAACTGCGCTCATAACCACAATCAATGGGGTCGTTGTGAAGGAAGCATTAGCGAACCCATGGGATGCTTCCCCCAGTATAACAACAATTCGGCCAGTGCCTGTCCCTAGTAACAAGAAAAGGAGTCCATTGCCCATGCATCCGAGAGCTTTTAACGCACTGTACGCCAGGGAGCGTACCGAAGTCAACAACTCCGTGGTCACGGGAGTCACTGCGGGTACAATGGCTTCCGTAACAACTGGCAGTATTGCAGTCTCCGATGGGTTTACCTTCACTTCGCCCTCCGTATATGTTGCTTTCTATTCTTTGAGTGCAACGGACGTGTGCGGTATTAGGGGCAAGACCATCAGCTCGACTATGTTGGCTTTTGCGCCTGGTGAGCTCTCTACCGTTCAAGGACACCTATGGGGCGGAGGCAACCAAGTCAAGTCCACAAAGGTTTTCAATTTTGCAGATTTACCATGTCCGCCGCAGTCAGTGATGTATGATGACTGGTATAAGCCAGCGCCTGGCGAGCCATATCGGCCACTCATTGCTCTGCCAGACAAAGTCAGAAATTTGGATCTTTGGTGGACTGCCTGCACTGAGGCTTTCTACTTCACTGGCCTGGATCCCGCGAGAACCCTCGCAGCGGCCACCGAGATGGTGAAGCCTGCGGTCACTGCAGTTGACCCAGGCAGTACGCCGGATCCTGCGCAGCCAGTTCCTGCTTTGCCATCCAACACCGGCGCTGGGATGATACAACCAACACCAGCGCCTGGTGATCCCTCTGGCGATAAAAATCTCGCTCCGCCACCTGAGCCAGTGCCGCAGAACAACGACCCATCTACGGCCGGTGGAAGCCCCCCTACCCCAACGACCAAAGGAGTAGATCCCCAACAGGGAGCAGATTCGAAAGCGGACGTTCCAGTGCCTGTCAATTCTCCTGCTGACAGTCCACCAGCCGCCAATTCTCCGGCTGCTAACCCATTTGCTAATAATGCACCGGCTGCTTATGAGCCTGTCAACAACGAACCTAACAAAAACCAACCGGCTTCTAATCCACTAGCTGCGAATCCACCTACCAATACAGCAGCTAATTTACACTTTGTGACAAGCAAACAGAATGCAGACCCGAATGCCATATCACCTGCCCAGCTTTCGCAGCTACATCAGGCTCTTCAACCTGTACCGAGTTCCGTATCCAATCCTGACTCCGAGCCTGGTTCGGGAACTTCTAGTTCAGAGCCTCAGACAGATTCTGGAGGCACAAGCCCGCCGTCACATCCTGCTACAAACGATAATCAGCCTTCGAAACCAGATGGGTCAAGTTCAGGGGGCCAATCGCAGCCTGTAGTTCCCTGGTCACATCCAGTACCAACGGTAGTCTCAAATGGTAGTCCACCATCTCAAAATGGCGACTGGAGTTCGGGCCAGCCATCGCAGCCAGTGGTTGCAGGGGCAAATGCTCAGCCAAAAGCTGGTCCGCCGTCAGATACCCCAGATCAATCAGCTGGAGTATCGTCATCAGGCGCTACAAACCCACCGCCTCCTGGCACTGCACATATTGTAATTGGTAGCAGCACAATTCAATTACCTCAAGTAACAGCACAGCCGGCCCCAGCAGTGGCTGGTAAGCCTGTCGTCAATATCGGAGGAGGGAAATTGCAGGTAGAGAGCCAGATATTGAGCCCAGGAGGTGCTACCGCAAACGTTGCGGGCATCCCGGTGTATGTCAACGCACAGGGAGCTCCAGTCGTTGGCACCCAGACTTATCAGCCATCAGAGGCGGCTGCTACGACAACAATTGGAAGCCACGTTGTTGTTGTGAATACCGCTGGCGTTGCAGTAAATGGCCAGCAGATACAACCTAACGCTGCTCCTGTAAACATTGGCGGTACGCCTGTGCAGATACAAGGCCCTACGGTTGATAGAAATCCTTCTTCCGGCGGTAATTCTTCGCCTGGCAGCAATCCCGGGTCAGGAAACAACCCTGCATCTGGCACCAATCCTGCGTCTGGCAATAGTCCGACTACTGGTAACAATCCTCCCATCGATAACAATGTACTCCAGCTACCACAAGGCTCTTCTCCACCTGTCACCACAGTAGCTGGGCCATCAGTCGTGAACAACCAGGGGACTTACCACGTCCAGGGAAAGCCGCTAGCGCCTGGCAGCGCGATTGCTATCTCGGGGACGACGTGGTCTCTTGGCTCCGAGGGCGCCTCCAGCGGGCCCAGTCTCAACGAGGGAGGACAGGCCTACAACCTTCCCGAGATCACTCCTTCACCAATCGACACCCTTGCTGGCCAGGCAGTACAAGTGGTAGGACCCTCGGCTGTCGCCATCAACGGCCAGACCATAAAACAAGGAGCACCACCTATAACCATCTCGTCCACACCTATCGTCTTCGAAGCATCCAATGTGATCATTGGTAGCAACACAATCCTTCTCGCGTCCCAAACGCAAGCTCTACCTTCTCCTGTGCTCAATGTGCCAGGAAACCCTGCCCTCACCCAAATCGCCAACAGCCCTAACGTCTACATGGTAGCCGGCTCAACAATCGCCCCAGGCTCTTCCGCTGCCGTAGTCAACGGGACGACCTATTCCCTCGCCCCTTCTGGGTCTTTGGTTGTTGGAACTTCTACCATACCCCTTGCCACCGCCGGCGTGAGCACTGGTGGAAATGGTGCTCTATCTGCAGGGAACCAAGTCTTCACGCCCATGGAAGGCGGCACAGCCGTTGCTATCGGCGGCTCAATACTGTCTGTCAATGGGCCTGTTACTACGAATCAAGGCACCGTCGTCTCGCTTGCTTCTGGCGGCTTAGTGGTCGACTCATCTACCTATGCCTTTGCAACGCCCGCTCCAAATGCCGCTGCGACGACGCAGGAAGTGCCGATTACTACGGCGTTGGATGTTGCTGGACAAAAGTTTACAGCGAACCTGTCCGCATTCCCTATCGATGGGATCACGATATCTGCCGGTGGACTAGGGGTGACGGTCAGTGAGACACCAGTAAGCTTGGACAGCGGTGGTAATCTCGTCGTTGGGACGAATACCGTTCCACTGGAAAGCACAAGTGTTGGTGCTGTCACAATGTTTGCTAGTACCTTTGAAGGGTCTGCTATGCAGGCGAAGGCTCCTTGCCTAAGGGGGTTGGCTGGGATTTTGCTCGTGGTGACATACCAACTATTATAGGCGAGTTTATTATGGCTGGTTATCTGCTCTTTAAATGAGTGACGAAGACGCACGCTAGATGGGCTGGAGTCCACTGTTTACAATAGAAACGCAGGAATAAATGTAATATAATTCACCCAACAAGCAGTTCCGTGCACAGAGACCTTGGCCGAGAGCTGTTTCTTCTTCATAAAACATCAAAATCTATCTACCCATATAATCGTTACGTCAAGGGGAATCAGTCTGCTCTAAAAGTTAATGCTTTGCAGCAAAATCTCAAGAATACCAATCTCTAACCTGCCCTAAATATAGCATCCAGCCATCTAATATCAAATAAAACCATCTTCCGCATGCATACCATCATTTGAAAGACCTAGACCCTGGGGAGATTTTAGTAGATCGGTCTCCCTTCATCCCATTTCCTCTGCTCAACCATCTCCTTTCCTTCCCCTCCAACGGGAAGCGCCCTGCTGTCAGGTGTCCCATCATCGACCAGTCCGCACCAGCTAACGCGCTTTCCTCCACTACTACGCCCACTGGACCAAGGCTCATCAAGTAAGCCGACGCTTCCAATCCATTCCCAAACCCTAGAAACATCACCGCCTCGTCCTTCACGAACGCTAGCTCTGACGTTTGCGTTCTTCTCAACCACGGCTCGCACGCGCTTCCACATACTTTCCCTCCTTTTGTCGCTGAATTCGTCGCGAAGTACATCGTCGCGGAGTTGGCCGACGCTGATCCAGGACTCTGCCGCGTCGCCTCTAGCGTGCAGCGCTGCTTGCGTAGCGAGCCGGTCCAATGTGGTTGCTACCAAAGAAGGAATGCGAGCTGTATCGCTACGGGAAGTGCGAATCATATTTCGAATATAGAGAAGGCCAAAGAAGAAAAGCGCTATGAGGGAAAGAGAGAGTCGATGTCTCGCCAGCGTGAGGCGCGCGGATCGTTTGATGGTGCAGGCGAGGGGGAGTCTAGCGAGGGAGGTGCTGCTGAGGTGGAAGTGTGTTCTGTTGGGTCGATGAGGTATCTGGTTAGTGCGGTGGTCAGATTGTGTTGGCGGTTTCGCTTTGAATGGAACACAGTGGGGCACGAGAAAAGGGATTTTGGGAGGGTAGCTTACCCGTCAGATGAAGAGATGACCTCTTCGCGGCCCATGATCTCGCCTATAGCACCTTTCCATAGTTCTTCGAATTCTGCTTCATCCATGCCTCTCCTTCGCTTTTTGCCCACCTCTTTCTTGAGGTCTTGCTCGTCAATCTCCGCTAGGATTTCTTTACCCTTGTCGTCCTTTAGAGTACCGCACTCGGCTTGCGCTTTCCGTTCTCTGAGTTCCTCCACAGCTTTATCGGCAACAGTCTTGACTCGTCGTACTTTTTCACCGTCGGGCTCGCATGATGGTGGCAGGGGTACAAGGCCGCCTAGTGACAATGGATGTGGTTGTAGTATAAAGTCCGGCTCGCATCTCGTTTCCATATTTTGAAAGCAGATTGCATGCTGTGGACAAGGTTCGCAGGTTGGTTGCAGCGTGCTCGCCCACTCCGGCATTTGTACGTTGGATAGGGCGTCTGATGACCTGCCGATACCGCAATAGCCGACTGCCAGTTTCTCTTGTCGCCACCAAGTAGCATAGCCTCCCAGTAATGCCATCAGGACTACCCAGGGCGCAGATTTCGGAATAGTAGACTTCTGTGATCGCTTCTTTCTCCTCGGTGGAAGAATATCCTTTTCGCCGTTTGCCGCGCGGGCTCTGATTAGCTCCAGCTGCTCTTCGGGTGTGAAGTCTTCTCCAGCCTCCACACCATCATCTAGCTCGGTTTTGATAGACGATTGCTTCAGCCTTGATACGGGGACCTCGAATGTCGTGGAAGTGGGAACCGAATATCCATCTTGCTCTGTCAACGAGGAGGTCATTACGCCTTCGGTCTTACGCCTGCTCGATGAAGACTTGCGCTTCTCGCTACTTGTTCCAGCACTCCTTCGTCTGTGCTCGCCAGGCACCGGAGGCGAGCTGCCGCTCTGGAACGGGTTCTCATCGCTGAACACACCTCCCCTCATTGGAGGCCTCGTTGGGGGCTCTTCTGGCTCTTGGATCTTGATCTTGGATGTGGCCTCGCTCTTACGGCTCTTCCGTACTGTGGGCCGGGTGTTTTCCAGGTCTTTGTCTGTTTCGGTGTCCGATTGCCGCGCATGCTTGCTTGAGCTTTGTCGACTGCCTTGAGTTTTAGTGGTACCTACCACCGCTCCATTCGGTTCCGCAGAAGTACGTCTGCTCATCCTTGACTTTCGTTGTCCGGGTGTAGCAGGCACTGGCGGAGGTGGCATTGAAGTAGCATCGTCATCAACATCCCCGGTCACAGTCCCTTCCTGGCTGCTCGGCATGTCCGTTATGCCCCTACTCGTCCGCCTAACTCTGTCTCGGGCAGCCAGAAGTTTGCGCGCCTTAGGCTTAAGCTCCTGAGTGAATATCTCGACCAGCTGTGCTTTCTTTGCTGAAGCTGGGTAGGGAATGTCGTGCGTCATGAGGACGTTCCGAAGCCGCGGCATAGTGAGCGAGGCAGGATCAAAAGAGGGTGAGAGGTATTCGAGGTCGTCATCGGGGGAAGCCATGGTGTTGTGATTGCGGAGGATTTGTCCTCGTGCTCTTTTCCCAGCTAACGTTATGGACTCAATGATGGATGATGAGAACAAGAAAAGGTGTTCTCCATCAGAAGAGGGTCAACATGATTGTGACGTTGTAAGATCCATGGTTTAAAGAGGACGGAAGGCGCGAACAAGGATCGGGGTGTTTACTCTGCGTCAGTTTCTAGACAAAGACAAAGCTAAAATTCAGGCCCCAGGGGCAATGCCAAGACGATATTTTGCCACCGTGGCGCCTTTCCTTTTCGGGTAGTAGGCCCGCTCATTCGACCTTTTTTAAGGCTTGCACACAGACACCAATGATTCCAGTCAAGTATAGGCCATGAGCTCCAATACCCATCTACAAGAAGCAAAATACTCGGCGAGCGAAGCGAGCTTTTGATTTGAGGTTCGTCAGCGGATATGATGAAGGCTGTCGGTGCACGATTGGCCCTCGTTCTTGAATGAATTGCAGCATCACGTTCACATTTGCTTACTCGACCACTTAACTGCCTTGGTAGCGAGCTTTGTCCCTTTTCTCTCCCTCTTTGCTCAGCTTTGAAGTCCTTCTCGTGGTGAATCACCATCATCAATGAGTAATAGAAGGGGAAATGAGATCTCGGGGCCTTGTGTCCGTCTCCTCACCATAAGTGTTTGGTATTCGGACTACAAGGGTCTATGGCCAGAGAATGGGGAATACGGTTGCTATATTCCAGCTCAGAGCGGGAGATGCTTGCGAATGATTTGCACCATGGTGTCACCGTGAATGTTATTAGGAGAATAGATACGTACTTGGCCCTATTAACGCTTGGCCCAAAGTCGTCACGGTCACAGCTGAATCATGCAAGCTCTTTGCGTATCCTGCTCTTGAACGCCTAAAAATTCCGCATGTATTAAACAGCCTCGTATTGCGTCCATGCCTCCTCCACTAATTCGATTTCCACAATCGCTTATCGGATGATGCCATCACCACCCTTTCCTGGTGGTGGGCCCGCAGGAGGTGCATAACCACCGTCCCTGGCATACACTGATTCTGGCTGCTGCAACTCAACGCCTTGTTGCTGCCCTCCAAAGTAACCTTGATTCGCGCCACCATTGTTGTAGCCTTGGTTGTAGTATCCACCTTGGTTTGCCGGAGGAGAGTAGACTGGTGGAGCCGCGCCGCCGTTGTTGTTTCCGTAGTAAGGTGCAGCGCCACCAGTGTATTGCGCTGGTGCGTGGCCGGCTGGGGTCCTGCCAGCAGCCCAGCCGGTCCCGCGGTATGGGTTCTGTCCTTGGCGACGACGTCTCCGTGCGGTGATGCAGCTGAAGGTGAGGAATATGAGGAACGCGCCTATGATGATGGCTGCAAGGACAACCCTGGGAAAGAGTTAGTACGGTTCCGGTGAATTGAGGGAAGCAACCAGAATCACCATCGACCCCAATTACCCCATGAGCTGTTGTAGTTATCACAGTTATAGTTATTTCCATTATAGCCATTGCAGCTGTTGGTATTATAGGTCAGCTTTTTTACTCATACTCTCCAGCAAAGAAATCGGGTGTGGTTGAGATCCCGAAGAAAAAAATCCGATCTAAACGGACACTGGGCTGAAGGTCTCTGATCGCTTACTTGTATTGTCTAGCGAGAATAGGCATCGTTGGAGACCGTCAAGTCGGTTTAGTTCAAATCTGTTGGGTGCGAAGGCTGGCAGAGGTTTAATAGGGACGAGTGAGAGGTGAGGTGAAACGGTCCTGATATACCTCTTTTTGATAATAATGATCTTCTTTGCCTCGTGTCTGCGAAGAGGGATTTCTACTGTTGATGAGGAATACTCTATTCGCTTTTCGTATCCGCAGTAAAGCAGGCTTTGTTGTGTTCGTCACCTTTGGGGGGGCGATCGAGGCGGTGCAAATAACCTTGGTCTGGCCTAGTTTCCGCCGCTATAAGTCGAAGGGTTCACGCCGCTCACCCTGTAGGGCTGAGGCTTAGAAGCCGCCCGGAGATGCCCCCAGAGCGGGGTGTTTGGGCGACTGAAAAAGCCGCCGGAACTTCCCAGACTTTTGCCTGGGAGACGAATTTCTAGGGTAGTCTTCAGGGGCCCCAGTGGCTTCCGGGCTTCAGCCCTACAGGATTAGCCGTTAGGGGGTGAACCCTTCCAAGCAAATAGAGCAAGGCCAGTAAAAGTACCTCTACAAATTGCATGGTTTGGCCCCCAATCCTGTTGTCTGGTATTCTACCGGTCTCTAGAACTACGTGTAAGCAGCTTCCAAGGATTCGGGGTCTATGCTCTCCTGCGTGGTAGGCGAGCTCTGAAAGAACATTTTGTGGATAGGCCAAATGAAGCTTGGCGTACAGATCTGCACGCTAAACACGGCTGCCAACGCAGAGGTTTGTGGGGGATGTTTTGATGGAAACAGCTCCCTTTCTTTCTATTTCCCTCTCGTCTTCCTCCTTCTTTACAGCTTGTCATGTATACAGATTCAAGTCTCATGCATAAAAGATTGAGTCATGCAATCAAAGAACTACACTCGCAGCCATGTCGACAATTACATCTCTACGAAACCCACGGAAAACCCAATTCTCCAATAACTAGCATTGAAATCGAACACATACAACCATGAGGAGGTCGCCAAGGAAGAGAAACATACAGATATGCCGACAGCCAACAAGTGTGAGATTTGATCGCTCCGAGCACCGAACTTTATCTTGCCATTGCTAGCATGCATCTTTCATTTCCTTCGTCAACGTCGTGAACGCCAGCATCGTATCAGAACATCATTGGCAGTCGTGCCTGGCGTCGTCGCAATTGTCGCAGTTGTCGCAATTGTCGCAGTAGTATGTTTGCATCAGTGGGTCGTCTTGTTAATCAGCCATTCCAGGACAGCATCGAGATTGGTCTCCTCCTTGGCACTGATTCCATAGCAGCTGACTTCGCGATGGGAAATGGCCTTCATGTCCAGTGCCTCGATGATGTCGTCCACGGAAAGCTTGTCAGGCAGATCGGACTTATTACCCAGGACGAGCAGCGGAATTCCATCGAGGACTGGCTTTTCCAGCAACGCATGGAGCTCCTCCTTTGCGACAGGAATGGCAGCCTTGTCCGCAGCATCCACGATGTATCTATGCAAAATTCTAGAATTGTCCCAGTATATCATGCCGGAATAGCACTTACACAATGGCGTTCACGCCGCGGCAATATCGCTCCCACATTGATCGAAACCTTGGCTGGCCTCCAAGGTCCCAACTACGGAAACGTCAGGTGCATGGACAGAAGGTTCGTTCGGAGTGGTCAACATACCATTTCAGGGTGACATGACCTTTCTGGACTTTCTTCATGTTGAAGCCTACCGTGGGAATGGAGCTATATAAATTTGAGTTCGTTGCAAGAACAGCCTTATCCTAACAATACCAAAACGAATTGACTTACTCTATAGTAAACTCTCCTCCCTGGGAACTGCTGTGTCAGCACTGTTCAACGGTCATTTTATGGGACGAGGTACCGCAAGAACTCGAAGCAAAGACGTCTTGCCCGCGTTTTGCAACCCTATCATGGTCACATCCATCTCTGTCGCCCTATAAAGCGGAAAACGTCAATACCGTCTCATGATGGAAATCTACCCTATCGCCGCGCACGCATGATGGATGGCGACGTTCGCAATTGTTGACGTGGGACAAAAGCAAAGGCAAAGGCAAAGACAATACCCACCAGAATGTGCGCAGCAACCAGTCATAGATAATCTTGAACAAGCCTGCCATGATCGCTCGGTGGATTTGGAGGAGGCGAAGACACTATGGTTATGGCTACTTCGGCTGCTATTTAGTCGTCCGAGAGGAAGGAAGTTTGGTTGAGAGTTGTCACTGGATGGGAGGAAGGACATGGGCCGGGAGCTTTAACCCTTGTCGTCGTTAGTCTCAAATCAGCTATAGTAGCACGATGAACACTATAAACGAGATATACCTTCTTACAACAAACTTCTCGCTCCAATTGAGGACCCTCAATATGCGCTCGACAGGACTTCGAGCTCGATTTGGTGTGTATTGCTTTTCCTGCACCTAAGGTAGGCAGCTGACCCTGGGCTTGACGGGTTGGAGGACCTCAAAGGTCTTGGCGCGCTAAACCCTGCAACAAATGTGCGGCTCCGGCCCCGTACGAAGAATCTACCTATCGACATTGAGGCTTTCTCGAAAGAAGCAAGCAGGGCAAGTATGACTCTGACTGCGAGCTGATGGGCTAAATTGCATACAAGGCGCCTATTGCGATGCCTCCCACGAGCACCGGATGGACCTCCGAGTTTGATACGGCGCGTCGAGAAAAGCTTTTCAAAAATCCACCAAACGATCATACGCCGTACCCTGCACTCCTCGAAACCATAAAGCCTCATATCGATTCCTTCAATGCGTTACTCGATAACAACAAGCTTCTGGAAGCAGGGCTGAAAGACATCGGAACTAAAGTCTTTCTAGACGGTGAACAAGAGACCCTCCAGCAGAGGGCGCAGAGGCTCGAAGACGGACGGCCTCGGGAAAAGAGGAACCGACTCAGTGTCAGGATACGTGAAACATTTCTCGAGAAGGCCGTACTCCCTCCTACCAACAAGTTTACCACGAAGAACCGGGAAATCTACCCCGCAGAATGTCGAGAAAGGCATGCAAGTTACAGAGGCAAGCTAAGAGCCAGGGTGGAATTCAAAGTGAACGAAAGCGAATGGCAAGAGTCAGTCCGAGAGTTGGGCCAGATGCCTATCATGCTCAAAACCAATCGGTGTCATCTAGAGAATTGTACACCAGCACAATTGGTCCAGAACAAGGAAGAGTCCGAAGAGCTGGGAGGCTACTTCATTGTCAATGGCATTGAAAAGCTTATACGAATGTTGATCGTGTCAAGGCGAAATTACCCCATGGCTATCATCCGCAACTCCTTTGTTAATAGAGGTTCAGCTTATACCAAGTTTGGCATGCAAATACGATCTGTGCGCCCAGATCAAACATCTCAAACCAATGTCCTCCATTATCTCAACGACGGCAATATTACTTTCCGCTTCTCCTGGCGGAAGAATGAATACTTGGTCCCGGTAATGATGATATTGAAGGCTTTGGTAGAGACAAATGACCGGGAAATTTTCGAAAGAATAATTGGTGTGAAAGGCTCAAAGGGAGCTGACAATACTTTTATGACCGAGAGAGTTGAACTGCTGCTCCGGACATACAAAGCTTACAATCTGACTGGGAAAGCAAAGACTCGAGCATACCTGGGAGAAAAGTTCAAACCTGTGCTTGGAGTACCTGATGATACATCAGATGAAGACGCTGGTTCAGAATTTCTGAGGAGGGTTGTTCTCGTACATTTGGGAAACGTTGACGTTACCCAGATTCAGAATAACGACAAATTCAAGATGTTACTTTTCATGATCCGGAAGCTTTACTGTCTGGTTAATGGCGAGTGTGCTGTCGACAACCCAGATGCAGTATCGAGCCAGGAGATTCTGTTGCCCGGCTTCCTTTACGGCATGATCATCAAAGAGAAGCTTGATGACTGGTTGAGATCCATCCAAGGAGCTTGTCAGGAGTGGTCCCTGAGAAATGACAAGGCCAGGTTTACAGATTCCAACTTCCTCAAAGACTTCCCTACCATGATCCTGAAGAGAACCAATGAGAACATTGGAGGTCTTCTTGAGTATTTTCTGTCTACGGGCAATCTTGTCAGTCCGACAGGATTAGACCTACAGCAAACCTCAGGCTTTACTGTCGTAGCTGAGAAGATCAATTTTTACAGGTTCATCAGTCACTTTCGAATGGTGCATAGAGGAAGTTTTTTCGCTCAATTGAAGACCACGACGGTCCGCAAGCTGTTGCCAGAGAGCTGGGGTTTCCTCTGCCCTGTACACACACCTGATGGTAGTCCTTGTGGATTACTCAATCATTTGGCGCACAAATGCAAAATCGCTACCCATGATCTCAATGTTTCTTCAATACCTAATCTCCTAGCTCAATTGGGCATCTGCGCTTCCTCGTCTGCTTCAATCGATGAGAGCGTCGTTGTTCAGCTCGATGGTCGAATCCTTGGGTTCTGCTCACCGAAGCAAGCTCGCGTCATTGGAGATACCTTGCGATACTGGAAAGTCGAGGGTACTCATGGCGTTCCTAATGAGCTTGAAGTAGGCTACATACCGAATGCAAGTGGCGGTCAGTACCCCGGCATCTACATTTTCTCTCAATCAGCACGAATGGTAAGGCCTGTCAAGTATCTGCCCTTGGACAAGCAGGATTTTGTTGGTCCATTCGAGCAACCGTACCTGTCGATAGCCTGCACTGATAGCGAAATCGAATCAGGCGAGTCTAGCCATGTTGAATACGATCCTACCAACATCCTTTCTATAGTCGCCAATCAGACACCTTTCTCAGATTTCAATCAATCTCCCCGTAACATGTATCAGTGTCAAATGAGCAAGCAAACGATGGGCACTCCTGGAGCATCTTTGAGGTATCGCACAGACAACAAAACTTACCGCCTACAGACTGGCGAAACACCTATTGTACGTCCACCACTTCACAACGAATATGGTCTTGACAACTTCCCCAACGGTGTGAATGCCGTTGTAGCTGTCATCTCCTACACAGGCTATGACATGGACGACGCTATGATACTCAACAAATCCGCCCACGAGCGGGGGTTCGGCCACGGCACCATCTACAAAACTAAAATAATCCGTCTTGAAGAAAACCAAAGGACAAACAGAGCTAAAACCAAATCCGCCAGGGCCATCAACAAGCTCTTCGGCTTCGCGCCCAATAGTTTCATCTCCGCGTCCACACGAAGCAAGCTCGACTCCGACGGCCTCCCTCATATTGGCTCAAAAGTAATCGAAGGCGACCCACTATGCGCTTCCCACTCTGTGACTTACGACCCAACGAGAACTACGACATCGCCCTACGTCAATCGCGATGGCATCACATCCCTCCACAAATACAAAGATTCAGAAGTCGCCTATGTTGAGGAAGTCCGACTCCTTGGTTCAGAAACGGGTACCGAACCTTGCCAATCCCTCAGTATAAAACTTCGTATTCCCCGCTCCCCTGTCATCGGCGACAAATTCTCCTCCCGCCACGGCCAAAAAGGCGTATGTTCCCAGAAATGGCCAGCCATTGATATGCCCTTCAGCGAGTCAGGCATAATACCCGACATCATCATCAATCCTCACGCGTTTCCCTCGCGTATGACCATAGGCATGTTCATGGAGTCTCTCGCTGGAAAAGCTGGTGCTCTCCATGGATTAGCGCAGGATTCGTCGCCATGGCGCTTCACCGAGCAGGACACTGCGGGAGACTACTTCGGCGAGCAGCTGCGCCTGGCAGGATTCAATTATCATGGCAATGAATCCATGTACAGTGGTATCACCGGCAGAGAGTTCGCAGCAGATATCTTCCAGGGTATTGTCTTCTACCAGCGTCTGAGGCATATGGTGAACGATAAGTTTCAAGTCCGGACGACGGGGCCAGTAACGCAGTTGACCGGGCAGCCGATCAAGGGAAGAGCGAAAGGAGGTGGTATTAGAGTTGGAGAGATGGAGAGGGATGCACTGCTCGCTCACGGTTGCGCATTCCTGTTGCAGGATCGTCTGATGGGATGTAGCGACTACAGAAGGGAATGGGTATGTAAAGGGTGCGGGAGCTTTCTATCGACGCAGCCCACTGTTTGGGGCGGTGCTTTCGGTGGGAAGAGAGGAAAGGGTACAGGCGTTGTGAGATGTAGGAGATGTGCGAGAAAAGTAGCAGGCGTCATTGAGGAGGGGAAAGAGGTGGGGATTGGGGAGGAGTGGGAAGATGGTACGGGAGAGAAGTGGAGTGGCGGCGATGATACGACTGTTGTGGCTATACCTGGAGTGTTGAGGTATCTGGATGTGGAGCTGAGTGCTATGGGTGTGAAGATGAGGTTCAATGTTGGACCATGATCATATGAAGTATTCGAAGCATTGACTAGCTAATTTGCTTCGCTCGTGTTATGTTCAAACACATGCTAGAGAAGGTCTGTTCTCTACGTTGCACCGATTTCCCAAACCCTGGTAGATGGAGACCATGTACCTTGCCAAATTTTTTGCGTAGAGGACCTCATATCAGGTGCTTGGCATCAGCACGCCCGCACTTCATCCTCTCGCAAAGACTTTCGGGCATTGCATCCTCTACAAAGGCTAGCACTGAAGATACTTGCTAGAGACGGCCCCATCTGCCTCACGATGGGCTTGAGGAACTGTGAATCTCTTCAGGACGCCGCCGAAACTTGTCGGCAGTACGAACTAGGTCGTACGTTCTCGATTGGCCTCATGGGCCTGTACTGCAATCCTTGATCAAAGATCTCGAAGGTTTCTGCTCTTCAGTATACACACCATTCTACATATCACTCAAAAATGGAAAATGGCAGTATTTAACCCCACAGCGCACTTATATCATGCATTGGTAGACATAGGAAGGTATGTAGACTCCTCCAACTATTTCGGCGGGGCTTTATGCATGCTTTCCGCTACATCCTGTAGTTCCGCCGCTGACAGCTTATACATCTACAGCAATGGCATTCGCTTCTCAGTGACCGACCTCAACATTCCTACCTCTCGAATCCTACCAGTCGTATACCAAGACCGTTCTGCTATCTCCCTCTACGATGCCCAAAACGATGCCAATGGCAACAAGATACCCATCCCACCTACCGTCATCGAGCAGGTCATAGCAGCTTTACTACGCTTCAAGAACACATGTCGAACCTTTGGCGTACTGGACAAAAACATCAAGATCGTGGCCACTGAAGCTACCAGGAATGCTACCAATCGGGATGATTTGCTGCAGCAAACCCAGAAGACGACAGGCTGGACCGTTGATTTGTTGTCAAAAGAGCTAGAGGGTAGGCTTGGAGCCATGGGCATAGCGAGTAGCATGGAATATGTTGGTGGGATTTGTATCGACATGGGGGGTGGCAGTCTTCAGTTGACCCACGTCGTCACCTGCCCTGACGGAGGCATCTTTCCGAGCCCTTCTGTCAGTTACCCTTATGGAGCAGCAGCATTGATGAAAGATATGGCCGAGCTTAATGACGAGGAAGTGATGGATCTGCTATCTACCATCACGACAGATCTTAAGGAGACGATGCAAGTCTATCTCAGAGACGAACAGATACAGAAAGCAACTGAGGATGCTGGGGGCTTCAAGCTATATCTAAGCGGTGGTGGCTTTCGTGGCTGGGGTCACTTCCTCATGTCTCAAAAGATAGGAACTCTCCGCCACTACCCCATTCCAATCGTCAATGGCTACACAGTGGATTCGGCCACCTTCTTTTCGAATACTTTCCATTACGGGACCACTATCAAATCGACGAGCCATCGAATCTCCCACCGACGCAGTTCTCAAATACCAGCGGTCCAGCTCGTTGTCGAAGCACTTTCACGAACCGGAATCAGAATCTCGCGGGTAACCTTTGCCCAAGGGGGCGTACGTGAAGGCCTGCTCTATTATGGTTTGCCGTCCTCTGTTCGAGCTCTCGCTCCCGTTCAGTCGGCCACAATCACATTCGCACCGCCTTCCGCAGCTGATTTTCATGACCTTTTACGAAGTGCATTGCCCCAGGATCTCATTAATCAGGGGCTGATCTTGGCTGTTGTCAACTTACTATACGCTCATGAGGCTGCGAGCAAAGATGTGAGGGCAGTATCTGCGCTTCGATGTACAACCACTGGTATACTGGCTAGTGCTCATGGGTTGAGTCATCATGGTAAGGCACCTTTCGGAGTTTTCCTTCACAGTTTGGTCTTCCTCAAAACAAATCTCTCGAGTGGAATCATGGGTTCTTACCCCAAGATTTCACGACATGTCTTGTCACTCAATTATTCTTTCAAAAGAAGTTTTGCTGACTCCGAAACCTGCTAGATCGAGCGATGCTTGCCCTGGTGTTGTGCGAGAGATGGGGTGGGAAGATACCAACTGCTGATATTGAATTCTACAATGACTTGTCAAAGATCTGCGGCCCACAGATGCGCTGGTGGGCCAAATATGTAGGGCGTATGGCCAAGGGGATTGCCGGCCTCTACCCTGCAGGCATCAAGAACGTCGGTTGCAACGAGATTACTATCACCGCAAATTTCCCGATAGAGAAACCAGACTCAGCATCTGTGAAGCCTGAGATAGATCATTGTAACATTCACATACACGTTGTTGCTGGCGATGAAGGGACCTTCAGCCTGGTCGAAGACTGGAAAGACAATCTTGAGAAACTTGGAAAGAGGAAGCATTTCGGTAGAGACCCGCAGTGGGGACTCGTAGTTGTTGTTAAAGCGACGAAAAGTCTGGCAAGCTCGAAGGCGGCTACGACTCTGCCAGCCATGGTGGACTCGTCTGGGTAGCATCTTTAAAACCCTACTTTGAACGATTGATGCCCTTATGATTACGTTTGCTTACTTATTAGAAACATGATACCCTGTATCCAATCACAACTCAACTACAACTTCTGCTCGTTCGCATCACTGCCGCATCCTTTCAAAACAAGTGGTAGTTGCGAGAGCTACAGAGCCCGAAATGCGCAGCACAAACAGCCTCAACATTGAAAAATGTGCCTGTCAGCGCTCAAGATGGGCTGCTATTATGCCGTCCTTAACTTTGAGATGAGTTTGTATACCCCAATTACTGCTTAATTCGAGGGTATCTTGCGCTCGATTGATTAATCTAGCATCCAAGACTGCCACTTCCTCTGATCCCAAGCCTCGTCACGCTTTGAAGCATTTTGATCATGTGAGTCTTGAAGAGCTCTTGACTTGACAAACGGCTTCAGCTCCTCGATCCCAAAATCCCACGCCCCTGTACTCTCATCGTACTTGAGTTTCTCATATACACCATCATTGAACTGTGAGCGCCACAATGCATTTGGCTGGATTCGAAAACGTTTCTCAAACTCGCAGCGCTTCATTTCAGGGGGTGCGGTTGATGATGTTTTGCCCTTACCATCATCAGCCTCCTTATCATCGCCAACAGATTCCTGCAAAATTTCAGAGGAAGTTGAAGCAGAATCGTCAAAATAATAGTCTGCATCGTTCCAGAAAGCTTCCTCTTCGGCTTGTTACCCACTCCTCTGTGGCTATCGCAAGCAGACGTGCTTCGCTCACCCGTTCCTGCGCGGCGTTTCAGCAGCTCGACTGCTTCGTACACCCCTGTCATCAGGGACCTGGCCATCTTTGCTGCTTCCAACGCCTCGGTCATCGTCGTTGTACTCCCCAGCTTCACGCTGGCTGACGGCAAGGCTAAGTAGCATCGCTCGTTGTATCAGATCGTCCTCTTCAGAAGAGGCAAGGCTGAGTAATAAGGCTTGCTGCATCTCCAGATCGTGCTCTGACTCGAGCTCGTCTGCCACCTCGATTGGAGTGGTGTCATCGTAGATTTCTTGGGCTGTGGCTCTGGCTGTGGCTCTCTTTTTCTTCTGATTCTCCCTTGCACGTTGCGAAGCGTATTTGGTGAAGAGGGGTGAACGGTGCGTTGTTTTGTCTGAGAGTCCTTGTGATAGTTGTATGTCTGCTGCGTAGAACGCATCTACCTCTTCTCGTGGGTTGGGTGGTTGCATTACAGCAGCAGGTCCATCTTGTACGACTTTTTCTTTGCCTTTACCCTTGGCCGTAGGACTCTCTTCGCCTTCCTTTGAGATGGTCTTTAGATTTTGGTCAGGATTGATCACGTACTTTACTATTCGCTCCGCCTGGAATGTTGCCACCTCGTCTGCGAGTTCTTGCAAGCTCTGTGGCTTGGGTAGGATAGGAGAAGGATGGGTCCATCTTAGTATGGGGTTGTATTTGGGGCACTCTTCGCTGCAGTTCTCGATGGGTATGGGACATGGGCGTTCGGTGTGGAGGTATGAAAAGAAATCCAGGCAAGCCTTGTTGGAGTATGAGGGAGAGAGAATGGTGTTAGGTCAGATCCTTGTGGAGGCTTGTCTGTGAAGATAGAAGGAAATCCAGGCAAGCGTACATAGACTTCTTGTTCGTGTTTCAGTAGTTGTGAAACGTATATCACGCGCTATGCTGCGGTTGTGGTACATGAACGCTTCCGCTGCTCTGTTTGATATGTATGTAGTACCAATGTTTGATGATCCACCGCAATTCTAACCACATCTCAAATTGAAATATTCACCATGTCCTGTCGGCCTTTCGATATAATTTGCCACTTTGTTGCGAGAAGAACTATGAAGTTTGCGGTAGGTCATACAGAGTGTGTCTTTGTATTGAACCTAATTACATGGTGGACAGGAAAAAATTGGCATATGGTCTCAGTAGTACGGGAGAAAGGGACCATATACCAGTAAGGGATCCAGTCACGGAATCTCAACAGTGAACAAAACTATATCATTCGAAAATTTGCCATCAAACATTTTATACTTTGATGCAGGCAAGCTGTGAAAATGAGTGGTAGTCGCGAAGGCGTTTAGAGCCCGGGTAGGTTCGAGTACCTAATTCAGAATTCATGTCGAGTGCCTCGTATGCTCAAGTTCAACGAATGAGAGTACGACACTACCACTCATGCTGACCTTAAGCATGCATGGGTCTTGACTTTCTCCTCAACGCGATGATCATGCTGCAACTGCACCATATCATCCCCCTCAACAGTTGCACACTCTTCACATTCACCCTTCTCGTCTTCCAATTCCGATGCTTGATGGAAGTCGGCATCAGACTCGGACTCACTGATAAGATCCTCCGAAGGCGCAATCTCGAAACGGTCGTTTTTGACAGTCCAATTAGCCTTTTCTTCAAGGCCTTTGGCTGTAGACCCGAACGCATTGGCTTCGCCAAGGAGTTGAGGATGATTAGGGTTACTGTGGTATAGTATTGCCTGCTCTCGCTGAAAAGCAGCTAGCTCTTCTGCTGTTGTCTTTGGCTTGAGGGTGTCAAGGAGACTTGTCTTGTAATGTGGGTTTGGCTACTGGGTTGCTTTACTGGTTCTTACATCCCGTCTTCTTCGGCTTGATTCGAGGGCTGCGGCTGGTTGGAAACGAGTGATAGTGACATGGCTTATTTTAATTGTAGATCGTGTTGCATCTTCACACCGCCGAACATTTCTACCAGCTCTTGCGGGCCAGGATGCTCATTGTGAGTGGCTTTGTCCGACTCCAAGGCCTCTTTATCTGACAGCTCTTCAGCGCTGAGCTTCTCGGGAGGCGGGGTGCATTCAAGCTCTTTGCCGTTCTTTATTGTTTTGGTCTTGCGCTTGGCATGATATTTGCCTCCCTTCTCTATAGGTTTGGGATCTCGAATTGGGTGATAAGTAATCGGCCCTGTCCGCCCCCCTCGGTGGAAAAGCTCGTTCGTCGGCCAGCTCTTGTGCGACTCTATTTTCATCTCCGCATTTTGGGCCAATACTTGTCCTCCTCCTTGATTAGCATGGGGTTTTGTTTGCGTAGATCTTCATAGGAGTGCTCTCCGGGTGGACTGTTGCAGGGGTATATGGCGGATTTCGTATGATCACAGGGGTAGGTGATTGAGGTTGGGTAGCATATCGTGTGAGTTTCACGGATGGTGGTGAATGTGAGGATGGGTTGATGCTGCCAAGGTGGCGGACGGTTGATTGAAGGGTTGATTGAAGGGTTGATTGCAGGGTTGATCGAAGGGTTGATTGAAGGGTTGATTGAAGGGTTGATTGATGGATTGAGTGATGGGTTGATTGATGGAGTAAAGGAGGAAGAAAACGATATTGAAGAAGTAGATGGGGATTTCGTGGAGCAGAGAAATTCTAGAAAAGGTCTGACTATCATGAAAGAAACGATCATGAATGGTGTCTAATACTTGTACCACTTATGAATATAGTAATAGAAGGCATATGTGGATCGGAGTCTTAGATCGCCTCCACTGTTTGGCACTATCTGTGTCTCAGTAGGGGATGCCAAATATTAAATGTAAAGCTGTTTGCGAGGTGGCGTTTGTGCTACCCTTTCTCCGAAGAGGCTATGTTGCATTCACGACGAGTGGCTATTATGTTGGATGCAGTGGAGCGGAGCTAACGAGTCGAGTATAACCTCACGAAACCATGCAATAAGATAGGTTGTTTTTGGGTGAAGACTAGTGCCAATATGTTTTCCCAGGCGGAAGCCCGTTTACGTTGATCTCTGGAGTTGAATAAATCTCTGAGAAGATTGAATCGAAGTATCGACGAGGTGTAATAGACACCGCATGTGTGACCTTGGTATCTATCTTGTTTAATATTGTAGGCAAAAGTAAAGATAGTAATTTGACCTAGTAGAGAATCAGGAAATGTTCATAAATCCATGTTTTCGTTGCGTTTCAATTGCTGGGTATCTCTTTGACAAGTCAAAAAATTGCTAGGATCACAAAATATACCTAAATGTCGGTCCATAATTCTCCCTCGCTCTCTCGGGCCTCCGCGCCGGGCTGATTAATTACCCCATTCTCGTTCGAATCGTACTTTTTGTCCAGCTTTCTGTTTTCCCAGGCTAACAGTGTTCGCGGTCCAAAAGCCAAGGATCCTGTAAAGAAGGTGAGGGCGGTCACTGACCGCCATACCCTTAACATAATGTGGACCTTCGTTAGTAGGAAAGATGTTGGTTCCCAAGAGTGGCTAAAGTCAGTCAGCATGAGCTGCAAGGACTCAAAGGCACTCGTATTTACCTCATATTGACCTATCAGGTTCAGAAGCACAATTCCAGTGCGTCTCCGTGTGTCACTTCCTTGGTTGTTTGTCACCCAGGGCAGGATGTCTATAATACCTGGTAACCCAAATCTAGACGACCAGAAGGTGCTGCGTATCATTTGGAAATTGCTTACTTGGAAGAATGCCAGAGGCTGCAAGAAACATTCCAAAGAACCATACGCCCACTGAGCTGACGGTAGCTAGAGATTGTAGCCAATCCCATCAATGGTCTCAAGCACCACGATAGTCAAGCTCTTCTGTCACGTCTTGTCCGCGAACCACGTCGATAAGATCGTCATCAGAAACGACAGAAAGATTAGAGGCGCGGTAAGACCTTGGGCGTCGACCGCATTGAAGCCCATGTCGTTCAGTATTGTCGGTAAGAAGACAGGAAGCGAGGAGAAGCCGACGTTGCACGAGAAAAACATGAATGCTGTGAACCAATTCATCAAATCTAGCAGCGCTGCGCTGACTTCTTTGAAGTCTATGCCGCCAATCCTCTCGACACCGCCAACTTGTCTGACACCCCTTGCTTTGGCAACTACTTTCTCTTCTTCGGTCAGGAAGCGGGTTTGACCTGGAGTGTCTGGCAGGAAGAAGTATGCCACTGGTGCCATGCAGAGTGTTGGAAGCCCCTCGACCATAAATAGTAGACGCCATTTCGCCAGATGCAAATGTCCTGATGTGATGCCGTAGGCTAGAGCACCAGAGAATGTAGTTGCCAGTGGAGCAGCAGACAGAAAGACGCCGATACATACGCCGACCTCATGCCGTAGGTAGAAGAATGACAATAGATACGGATAGCAGGCCCAATTCTAGCCTCATTGATACCTAGAAAGAAGCGACATGCCATCATACCTGACCAATTGGGGGTCTCAGCCTGCGACGTGGCAAACATTCCCCAGCCAACACACAGAAAGCAAGCCACATCTGAGGTTGAACAATCTTCCACATGAAAGTCTGGGACTCAAGGATAAGGTGATATAGAAGATCGTCAAAAGCCATTGATAGTCGTTTCCAACCAGCGCTGGGTCTCCACTCATGCCTGCGATTCGCGCATTTCCTCTATTCGATCTGTCGAGACAGACAATGACATAGAGGCTGTGACTAGTGGGACACCTCTCATGTCCAGCTTCAAACCACTCGGTTTTCGATTTGAGGTACCACATGGCGTTCTTGAGTCGGAGTGGTGGATTCGAACTCATTGCTGTGGGCACTCTTTTTGTCAAAAACTGGAGGTGGGGAGGCTTTCTCGTCCGCGACGAAATCAGTAGCTGTGGGAGGGGCAGCGCGTGAGCATTTGTTAAAGAAACCTATCGAGACGCTTGGGAGTTGTCAAAGGGACAACAAGCTGCGAGCTTGGTAGGGTAGAGCAGCAGGAGGAGGGTTGAAGTATCTGGAATGTCAGCCTCAGGATTCAAGGAGGATCCAATCGACGTAACTGAAATTCTCCGCTAATGCAGCTCGTCGTCGCTTTGGGATTCGGCATGATTTGTAGCTCGAAGGAATATTGTTACACTGTGGTTGGTGGGATTGGGGATCAGCAGCAGCGTTTCTCCGTAATTTCGGTCGTAGTCGGCCGCGCCGTTAGCCGTATCTCAGTCTGTTAGTGGCGTATGCATGTGGCATAAGCCAACGCATACTCAACGGCAGAGATCGCGTCAAGTAGTTTAGCAGTTCAAGTCGAGCGTAGGAAGGTGTTGGTGAACGGTCAAAAGGCTTTAAAAGCTTCTTTGTTTTCGGCGCCGAGCCGTGGCGCCTCCAATAAGCTAGTAACACAGGCTGTTAAAGTACACATATTGTTTTGTCTCCCAGCGCCTTGTACATGCAGGTAATACCGTCTTCTACGCCAAAGCCCATGGCTTATCAAAGTCAGTCGGTTGGACCATATGCTGTCACGAGAATCACAGGTTCGCTGTGACATTGCTGAATTCCCCCTTCTCCAGCTTGGTCTTCCAGAAGATTGGGTTCGTATCCTGCGAGTGACGTTAGTGTTTTCTACTTTTATGATATGTCGACAAACGTACTCTGAAGCCATGCTTCACCCACCCATCCTCTTTGACATGATAAAGGTTTATAAAACCACCCGAGAACGCATCCCTATGCGTGGCCGCAAGTATACTTCTTGAACCCAGCTCCAGTGCTTCTTCCTCGGTCAGGTCGTAGTGGTATTCCGCATCCAAGACACCGTAGGCGAAAGTCTGACCTGACCCTACACAGAATAGGTTGCCAGCTAGTCGTGTACCCTCCGAATCGATGTAGTATAGCGCTGGACCCTCTTGTGGCGTGACTCCTGCGCACATCGTACCCATGCTCAAACCCATGCCTTTATAGGAGTAGACCAGATTCGAGAGGATCTTCGAGGCTGCTGCGACCGAAATGCGACGCTTGTGACGGAGCTCGTGAAGTCGGCATTGCATCCCAAGATAAGCCAGCCAGTATTGACAGTCCTAGTGTCGTCCGGTATTAGCTTCGTCGACAATCTTGGGGCCAAGTAAAGACCTACCGCAGCACCACCAGCCATTGTCCCCAGTAAGCAATTGTTGATCTCGATAACTTTCTTGACAGTCTGACTTGCTATCCAGTCTCCCGCCGATGCTCTTGAGTCGGTGGCGACGATTATGCCCCCTTGAAATCGGAACGCTAGTGTTGTTGTACCGTGTGCGAGCTTGATGGGACAGTTCGGATTCGCATGGTCATCTGTCAACGCGCGGAGGAAGGCTGAGGGCTTGTTCATCGTTAGCCGCTAATTAGAGGGAAGCAGAGCTGAAGCATGGCTCACATTACGCATGGGAGGCATTGCGAAGTTCAGTGATAATGAAGGCTTCGATTGTACTAGCTCTTGATGCTCTTCTGATGAGTAGCCTTCATCTTCGAAAGCTGGGCGGCTGTAGGTCGCCACTAAAGAGTCCATGTTGAAGTTTCAGATGACTAAAATGATAAAATGAGCGTGGAGAAAAGGTGGAAGAGTAAGACGATGAAAATGGGACTTGTTGTGACTGAGGAAACACAGATGATTAATGGAGCTCCAGGTTGGCCAGGATCAACGTATCGCGCGCCAAGCATTATGCCATAAGGCTGCTTACTAATAGAAGATAAGTGCGGGAGTGACTGAGCCGTGAAGTCGAACACCTGTAGACATTTACTATCTCTACCTCCATCACCATTAACGGCGACATACAGTCACTATATCCCAGGTCTGCGATCGTACCAGACGAACATAAAGAGACCGTGACATTCTGAATAACCGGCCTCTTCTGTCGCAGCCCTGTGCCTCTAAGCCCGCCATGTCGGTGGAAATTACTCTCAACACACCTCTTGCTAATGCGCTTAGCAATGTTGTCCAGCCAAAGCTCTCGGAAGTAGGATGGAGCACTGGTGGCACCGATGATTCAGCGCTCGGAGAGTACATCATTCTCATGCTTGTCAACGGAAAGACACAAGAACAAATAGCGGCAGAACTCTCGAATGATCTCCTCAATCTCCCACCCGACGACACAGGCGCAACAGACTTCACAAAGTGGCTCTTCGAACATGTTGAAATATTGAACAACCAGCTGAACCGGGTACCAGAGCCAGTGGCGCTGCAGAATCAAGCCATACCATCATATCAGGACGATGAGGGCTTATCAAGAGGTGGTAGCAGAGGACCTAATGATGGAGAGGCCGATATGGGAGAAGCTATGGATGGTGTGCAGGACGGGCAAATGTGTGTACCTGCTTTATTTCAAGCACACAGCCGTCCACCGCTGACTGAGACAATAGCCCAACAGGACCGAAGTCAATGCGCAATGCGTCGCGGAACGGTAATAGGAGGATGATAAGTCAGATATCTAAGGCCATGGACCGGTCAGGTGATGCCGTGTTACATCGCGTTCGACCGCAGCAAGGCACAGAGCGCATCAACATGCATAATCGACAGCCACCGAAAGGCCCGCGAAATGGTCAGAATGGACCACCTAGATCGCAGCCAAATGGAAGGCCGATGGGCATGGCCAATGCGTCCGGACCTGGCGCTCCTCTGATGCAGATGACGCCACAACAACAGATGCAGCTAATGGCTATGTACGAGGAGCAGGCGCGGATGATGTCCCAGATCTTTTCGCCACAACAGCAGCAAATGTTTATGCCAGGAATAGCGCAGCCAGCAGCAGATCAAGGTTTCCAAAATAGTGCTTCATCAGGTCAACAACTAGGGCGATCACTATTTGATCGAGTCGAGGGTAACTCGCAACGGCAGAATGGGAATTTGAACAGAAGACCACAACAGAGCAATGGCGGCTTCCAGTCACAACTTAACCAAGATCCGGCGCCAAATTCAGACAGCATGTCGACTGCAAGCAATGGCGATGTCTCATCATCTATGGAGGTGGAGAGCTCGCAGCAGAAACCACAGGAAGAAGTTCTCTGCAAATACAATTTGAAGTGCACAAAACAGGACTGCCCCTTCGCGCATCAATCTCCCGCCGCCCCAGCAGGAACCACTGTCGATGTGAATGACATATGCCCCTTCGGCGCTGCCTGTATGAACCGAAAATGCGTTGCTCGTCACCCATCACCAGCACAGAAAGTCGCCTACAAATCAGAGCAGGACTGCAAATTCTCGGTGAATTGCAAGAACGCTACATGTCCTTTCCAACATCCAACAATGCCCATATGCAGGAATGGCGCCGATTGCAGGATGGAAGGATGCAAATTCACCCACGTCAAGATTATGTGCAAATTCAATCCCTGCAAGAACCCAACATGTCCTTACAAACATGCTGAGGGTCAGAAGGGCGTCTATCCGGACAAGGTTTGGGTGGCGGATGGTGATGACGAGAAGAAGCATGTTAGCGAGAGGAAGTTCCTCGACGATGAGATGGGCGAGGAAGAGCTGGTTTTGCCGGACTTCAAGGTTGACGATATCAAGGCGGAGGATCACGCGAACACGAGCCAGACTTCGAGTCTGGAAGGTGGCGTCGTTACTTGATGTGTATGATTGGAAAGCATGGAATGAGCGGGAAGGACTGGGTGGATTCAAGCGCATGCATGGGCATGAAGCTAGTTACGCATGTTTACATGTTTGGGCGGGTGTCATGCCTTGAAGGGCTTTCGCAGGCTGCATGAAAGCTTGACTTTGGTGTTGATGGGGCTCTTCCTGATCTAGGGAATGCTGGATAGAACAATGCCCTCTTCGGTCGCTGACCATTGTCAGCCTATATCTCTTTTCTCAGGATCCATTTTTGCTATCTGTCTTATGGAAGTGATACTGTTCCAGTGAGCGTGGATTAATGCCCGTAATTTGTTAGAACCTCCAGTATATCCGCTTAACGCCGTCTGTGGTTTTATCTCGTCTTTCGCGTCTCAGCGTCACTCATACTGGTCTTCTATCTTGTCGCATTCTCTAATGCCTGCAGCATGCTCCTTAAGTCGAGTCAACGTCAATGCACTAGATAAATTACTAAGGCAATGCTACACCATTCCAGCATGTCAGAGACCCTCCGCACGTAGGAACTTCGCATCAATATCGAAAACTCACCATGAAGCCACAGACATTGCCGTTCTCGGCGGAGGTATCACAGGGTTAGCCAGTGCCTATTACCTATCTCGAAATCTTCTAAACGCCAACATCACGCTCATTGAAGCCAGCTCTCGGCTCGGAGGCTGGCTTCATTCTAAGTCAATTGATATAGACACGGGGAAAGTTGTATTTGAGCAGGGACCACGGAATTTACGTCCTACGGCGCCCAATGGACTCATTACTTTGGATTTGGTATATAGCTAATCCTCAAATTACTTCCTGGCGTGTTTTTGACTGACGTCAATAGGTCCGCGATCTTGGACTTGAGGATCGAGTAATCATGACCAACAAGAATTCGGTGGCCGCTCAAAACCGCTTTGTCTACTATCCGGATCATCTTGTGCGTATGCCTGGGCCTGGAATGTCATTCTGGTCCAACATCTATAATGTATTGTCGGAATCTATCTTCAAAGGCACAGTTTTAGGAGCATTGACCGAAGTAACCAAACCCCGGCGCCCAGCCGAATTATCTGATGAATCAATTGGCTCCTTTCTTTCTCGCCGCTTTGGCTCTGCTCTCGCCGACAATGTTGCCTCTGCTGTCTTCCATGGCATCTACGCTGGTGATATCTACAAGCTGAGTGCTCGAACGATACTCCCTGGACTGTGGGAGACAGAACGTCGACATCTTTCTGTTGTGGCAGGATTACTACAGGCGCAGGCGGTATTTGGCGGAGAGGTGCCGATTCCTACCGCTGATCTAAAGGTCGCCAAGGAGTTACAGAAGCAGCTGAAAATGTCAGAGACTTTGGAGGCAGTCATGAGGTCTAGTGTCTTTACTTTCAAGGGTGGGCTCGGTGAATTGGCCGAGAGGCTCGAAGCAAAGCTGTTGGAGAATCCGAAAGTCGTTATTCGTAAACAACTAATGGCGAAGAGTATAAAGCTACGTTCTGATGGGACGAGGTCAACAATGGGAATGACTGCGATAAATCTTGCTAAGAACGAGCCTCGTGATCTCGAATTCAGTCATGTCATTTCAACAATAGCCGGAGAGAAGCTCGCTGAGATCGCATCCGAGTCACACACTACAGACTTCGCAAACACCCTTGGTTACAACAAATCCGTCACGGTGATGGTCGTGAACTTATTCTTCTCCAATCCCAACATCCTGCCAGTCCATGGTTTCGGCTACCTGCTCCCACGCACCGTACCTTTCGAGCAGAACCCCGAGCGAGCTCTCGGCGTCGTCTTTGACACAGATGCGAGCATCGGCCAGGATGACGTGGAGGGAACCAAAGTCACCGTCATGCTTGGTGGGCATTGGTGGGACGACTTTGACACCTATCCAGACGAGGCTGAGGGCGCTGCTATGGCGAGAGGTGTTTTAGAAAGGCATCTAGGCATTGAGGAATTTCCCCGTGCTAGTAGAGTAAGCTTGCAACACAATTGCATTCCGCAGTATGCTGTTGGCCACGATGAGCGGATGGAGAAGGCTCATTGGACTCTGAATCGGTGGGGGGGGAGGCTTAGGGTTGCTGGAAATAGCTATACTGGGGTTGGGCTCAATGACTGCGTGAGAGCGGCGAGAGATGTGGTCAAAGGTCTTGTCGATGGTACGGGGAAGACTGGACTGGATGACTATGCCGGTGGGCGGAAGTGGTCTTGGGTCGATCCCAGAGAGCTGAAAAAGAAGTGAAGACTCAGTGTCCCCGACACAAGGACCATGGGGAGACGATCAATCTTTGTACGAGCTGGCCGTTATTCGGAGCTGCATTGAGAAGCAAAGCCTCGGAGCCGACCACAAGTCTTCAATAATCATCGCCACGACTCAAGCTCAGGCGTGGGCAGGTACAAAAGTGGCATTGCAGTACACGATTGTAAGAGTGGGTAGACACGGGTCCAAAGTGAGGCGCTATGCCAAAGCATACTGTCATTAGAAAACGCAGATGCATGCAGTCACCATCGCTGTGTAAGTCTTGTATGTTTACGGCACGCAGACTCTTTTCATACGTATCGTCTCAGCTATGCTCTTGACTCAAAAATCACCTCTTAAGCCTTCCCTTTCTCAATCGTTGCTCATGGAAGTGTATAACATCCTACCCGCGAGGGTATCATCGCTAAAGTCTAAATAAGCAAACAACGCCATATAACCATAAGCTCTCCTCGCACGATATACACCCGATGCAGTGATAATACCACGACTCCAATCGTACCTCCTCAACCATCAACCTTTGGCTTCTTCTCCCCCTCAGCATCAAACCCCAAGCTATCCAGCTGCCGTATAAGTTCCTGCAACTTCATAACCTTCTCAAACTGCTCCGGCAGCAAATTCTCCCCCTTGTCTTTCTTCTCCCCCAGCTCTCTCGCCTGCCGTAACTTCTTCTTCAGATTCCGCGCCTGTTTCTCTTTCTCGGCTTCCGCATCGAGTGCTTGTTCGGGATTCTTGGCTGCTGCGCGCCAGTCATTTACGGCTTCTGCTTTTGACTTTGCGATATATTGTGTCGACCGCTCCGCCCCATTGACTTGAACCTCCTCTCCACCATCGCTTTCGGAGGCTTTAGCCTTCTTCCTCGCCTCCCGCCGTTTTGCGTTCTTACTCGCTGCGTTCCCTAGCTTCTCTTCAGGATTCGATCCTTTTAATCCTTCAGCTCCAGGCACCCCTCCACCCCCTCTCGTTTTCCAGACCTCGGCTGTGCGGTTTTTATATACTTCGACGTCCTCTGGCGGTCGGTAGCCGGGGCGAATCTTGATTTCTTTCCGCAGAGAACCGTCCGCGCGGGTTGATGGGGGAATATGTCGGTCACCGGTTGGGGTTGTGAGGATGCCAGAACGAGGGATGGGGGAGGCAGAGGGGAAGATGCCTAAGGGGGTTGTGGAGGTGGTGGTAGAGGTTGGCATCGTGTTGGTGCCGTGAAGGCCGCAATAAGTGTAGCACGCAGATAATTTCGCCCAGTACTTATGATAATTAACTGCGTTTGAGAGGTCGTTGACCAAGACAAAGCTGTGCTATGGTAAAGCGTGAAAGCCTGAGGTACTCTGATTTCGGCGAATTGCCAATGCGATTGTCAATCTCCTATAAGAGCCAATGATACATCATAGGGAGGTAAACGGCCATGTCAACCCGCTGTGATTACTAAGCTGTTCAATGAAAAGTTGACAATAGAGAGAGCCTTGCTGTGTGAGAAAGCGAGTGTCGCCATGGATTTTGCATTTTTGGTATAAGATTATTCGACCAATCAGAGCCCGTCGACGATCTGCGGCCAAACTTCAATGTCTTCCGCATATTTGTCTCTATTCTGCAACCACCCTCACCTTCAGCAATCACAACACCTGCGCACAGGTCGCGAACATCAAGATGGCTGGAGTAAGTACAAGGACACCAATTGGCATGAATGCAGCTGAATTCCAATGTCACCAGATCGCAAGTGGCATCTACAAGCAAGTCCCCATTCGCAAGCACCCGTGGAAGCTCTGGTTAACCTCTATAAAGCACCATATTCCGGAGGAACCAAGTCTTTCTAGTCGCGGTCTTCGGTGGTGCCTTCGCGTTTGAGATGTAAGAGAATAAGAAGCTTTGGATATGGTATGGATGCTGATGGCTATGGGTAGCGGCTTCGATCAAGCTCTCACAAAGTTCTGGGATTGGAACAACAAGGGAGTGAGTGATTGGGTAGCTTTTGAACAAACCATCAGCATGCTGACCTTGGTCACAGCGGCAATGGAAGGATATACGGCATAAATACGTCGAGAGTGAAGAGGAGTGAGGATGGCATTGTGGAGCTGCGGCTGTGATGAACGGAGTAGCAGAGGCCACAGCTATAGTTGAGGCAGACTTTGATCAATGATGCTCGAGACATTTGCTGCCTTGGATCGACTCTATGGTCCCGATGGATGGCTGTGGTTTTGGGCTCGGTCTCTGTTGTTTGGGTCTCAAGAGCAACATGTGTACATAGACCATGATACGGCATGACTTAACCATCACCTCGATTGCTTTGATGTAAGCCATGCTCCCAAGTAATTCCCAGAATATTGTGATCAGTATCACTAGTGGCCTTGTGTCGTATTCCCTCGTAGGGCGGACATAGCTATGCTTTATCACCTTCCGTAACTACAAGGAAATACGACATCACAACGATTTCTCAGCGCTCAGTCGCCCAGATACGACCAGTCTCACCCCACACCCTACTTTCCGCTCTGACATCACACCTTTCTCGATGACAGTCCCAGTGCTCTGATATCGTCTACCTCCAAGCCCCTCATTTCCCTCCATGGGACGCTTTGAAAGAATCAGGAATTTACATAGTCGACCGATCCAGGGATCGTATTATAGACTCTGTCTCTTGTCGATTCTAAACACGTCATTTGCCAACTAAACATCGCCACCACCCTTCGATCGTTTGTCATCTGAGATGCTCGAGCCCCACACCCGACTGCACCTCAACTAGCATAATGCTTCAACAATACTAGACTCTTCACACGATGATTTTGACAGGCTCTGAAAAACGCTTGTGCCTCTTCCTCCGCGACTTGCCTCAAGAGCATGGATACCGATACTCCAAAGCCGCCCGGCAGGCGCTTCAACGAGCCCTCTTTACCTCTCTCATTGCTGAAAACGAACGAAACCTAACCACTCTATTTAAGGGAAACCTACCAAAGAATGGGCAAAATTGGAGTCTACGGATTGCTCAGGGATATGTAGAAGGCTCAGAATACAGGGAAGCAGCACGGGGGAAGGCTTGCGGGCATATATTCAAGAATGGGGATGCCAATTATAGGTGCAAAACATGTACGGATGATGATACTTGTGTACTCTGTACCCGATGTTTCGAGGCCTCCGATCACGAAGGACATATCATCATACAAGCAATCTCACAAGGAAACTCGGGCTGTTGCGACTGTGGAGATGAGGAAGCGTGGAAGCTACCCGTCAAGTGTGCCATACATACTGCCAATGAGTCTACTGCAGCTGGCAAGCAGAGACAGGGCTTTAGTCTCCCGGCTGAGCTTGTTGAAAGTATCAAGATGACTATCGGCAGGACTATGGACTATGTATGCGATGTCATTTCGTGCTCACCTGAGAATCTTCGTCTTGATAAAAACGCAGATGCTATCAAAGAGGATGAGCAAGCATCCTATCTGGACTCGAAGTGGTATGCGGAGCCGGAAGACTGCAACCCAGAATTTGCTTTGATGCTATGGAACGATGAGAAGCATACAATCGACGAGGTACAAGCACAGGTAGCCAGAGCATGCAAGCAAAAGCAGTCTCTTGCTCATGAAAAAGCCCATGAGATCAATGATGTGGGCCGCAGCGTTGTCAAGTATTCTCATGATGTAAATGAGCTGCTGAAAGTAGCCAAGATCATTGAGCAGATCAAGATTACGGTTACTATCAGGTCTTCGCGCGATACTTTTCGAGAAGAGATGTGTGACACCATGATAGAGTGGTTGGAAGACATCGCAGGTTGCAGTTTAGGCGACGAGCACAGTATCCTCCAACATACGATTTGCGAGGAGATGCTGAAGACATGGCGTACAGGAAGCTCAGCGAACAATAAGTGGGTTGGCAAGCAAGGTATAGATGACCATGAGATTGATGAGTCTTCTGAAATGAGCAACACTGTGAGGGTCTCAGCGCGCAGGCGAGGTGTCCTTACCCGAGGACCACACAGACTTATCGTGATGCAGGATGAGAGTGATTCTGATGTATTCATACATGAAAATGATAACGACGATGGGGACGACGAAGCTGAAAGCCAAGTTAATGAAGACGAAGTCGAGCCGGAGCCGATGGAGCTCGACGTGGCGGCGGCAGGATTTGTGGCTGCCAATACAGATCGAGACACGCAAACTCTTGGAGAGCTAGAAGATGATACAGAAGTTTCCGAGGCTACATACGCAGGATATCCACCACCGCCACCTCCACCCCCGCCTCCCCAGGTGCCCGGCCCTGTGCGAACTTTTTCTGCGGATTCAGAACTAGGAGAGCCGCTTGCGACGGCTTCTTTCACACCAAAACCTATTTATGAGATTCCTGAAACGCCTTGGCCGCCACGGAAAACGAAGCTGGGTGGTCCGCCAGCCTACTGGCTCAAGAGGCCAGAAAGTTCGTCAGGGAAGGAACCTCTACCTTTACACGAAGATCTGCACCAACGCATCCGCTTAGACTGGTTCATGTTGTTTGATCTGAGACTCTGGAAAAAGGCCCGAATTGGTCTACGAGACCTGTACCTTGGCACAGTAGTCTCGGTGCCCCAGTTCAAACGCGTCCTAGGCTTACGATTCGCCGGCATCTACACCTTACTGGCTCAACTATATCTGATTGCCGATCGGGAGCCAGACCTCTCTGTCATCAATTTAGCTGTTCAGATGCTAACGACATCGTCGATCGTCAATGAGAATGTTGAACGTGCTAACTTCCTTACCAACGTCCTTGCCATTCTCTTCACGTTCCTTACCGAACGTCAAGTGGGTCACCCATGGGATGTATCTGTACAAGCGACTTTGGCTTTTGATGCTGGGTCGGTCGCCAATCGCCGAATTTACTTCTTCTTCGGAGACCTAAGACGTCTTTTCGACAACGCGCTTGTCCAGGAAAAGCTTCGCACTCAGGAAAGATACCAACTGCAGTTTCTTGATTTGGTCAGGCTGCCACAAGGCATCTGCCCAAATGTCAGAGCAATTGGAGATCATGTGGAATACGAGAACGATGTATGGATCGGTGCGTCTCTGATGACCAAGGACATAAATAGACTCTGCCGTCAATTCGCGGAGTGCTTCCACAGCCGTGATGAAGAAAATCTATTAGATCTGAAGCGCGTCATCAGAACTGTTGCAAAAGCCACAACAATCAATTCCACAGGGGCTGAACGCTTCCGCTTTGATCAGGCAGAGATCAAGGGTGAAAGTCGCTTTATCACGACGGAGCCCTTCTACTTCGAGAAAGAATCGGACGAGCTCGGCAATTATTCTGTCGTTTCGTTTGTGGTCGAGAAAGAACCAATCAGCTTCCATCATGCCTTGCATTACACGCTCTCTTGGCTCATTGATGCCGGGAAGAGCATTTCTGCAAGCGACATGAGGACTTTGCTCTGCTTCACGGTTGAGGAGCTCAAAGATCCACCTCCACATAAAGCCTTGATTCCGAGTCTTGACCCAGAAAGCTATCTGATGGCACTCTTCGACTTTCCGCTGAGAGTCTGTGCCTGGTTGGCGCAGATGAAAGCCGGTATGTGGGTCCGAAATGGGCTGAGTCTTCGACACCAAATGGGAACGTACAGAGGCGTATCCAACCGTGATTTTGGTCACCACCGCGACATTTTCCTGCTCCAGACTGCTATGGTTATCTGCAACCCTAGCAGAGTGCTAGCCTCAATCGTCAATCGTTTTAGCATGGACGATTGGATGAGAGGGCATTTTGTCACTGGACCTGGGTTCGAGCTCTCCCAGCAGCTTGATATCGCAGAAGATTTCATCCATTTGCTTATCATCATGCTCTGTGACCGCACCTCGCTCCACCCTGTGAAAGATGACAAAGAGGTTCAAGAAGCAGAGATTCGCCGTGACATCATACACCTGCTGTGTTTCAAGCCTCTTTCGTTCTCCGATCTCAACAGCCGTTGTGGACTGTCAGACAAGTGTGCTGATCTTGAAGAGTTCCGTGAAGTCCTTGAGGAATTGGCCAACTATCGAGCACCAGAGGGTTTGTCCGATACTGGATCGTTTGAATTGAAACAAGAATACCTTGGCGATGTAGATCCCTATACGGCACACTATACCAAAAACCAGCGTGACGAAGCTGAACATGTCTATCGCACGTGGATGGCTAAACGATCCGGGAAGCCTGAATCGGACATTGTCCTGGAGCCCAGGCTTCGGCCTATCAAATCAGGAATATTCGAAGATCTCTCCTTCTTCACCAAGACTCCTCTTTTCGCTCAGACCGTCTTCTACTCCCTTGCACATCATATGCATCCTCACCTATCAACAGAGGTCCCAACGACTAGGGTGGAGGCTTTCATCCATGTTGTCTTGCACCTGGTGCTAGCTGCTGTACTTGAAGACTATACGGAAGACGATGAAACAGACGCGAAGTGTGAACCATCTTTCGTACTCAACGTCCTTGACAAGCAGTCTGAGCTTGGCAGCACCATCTTCGATGTTCTCGTGAAGATACTGGATAACCCAGACATCAAGGGCTGCCATGCAAAGATTCGACTTATCTTGCATCGGATCAAGCAGCGACGACCTCATACGTATAGCACCGTAGTTTCGTCACTGTTTGCTCAAGGAAATCGGAACCCAGCGCTTGCTCTGGACAAGCTGGGGTTCGAGTCTCCAAGGACTCCTCTAGATTCAGACCAGGAAGCAAAGGATCGTCAAGCAAAGGAACTCAGGAAGCAACAAGCTGTTGATAGACAGGCGCGAGTCATGGCACAGTTCCAACAGCAGCAGCAGAACTTCATGAACAATCAGGACAAGGCAGAATGGGTCGAAGACCCAGATGAGCTCGACCCCGTTGCGACTGGCACTACAGAAGAGCACAAGAAGGCTTGGAAGTACCCTTCGGGAAACTGCATATTGTGTCAGGAAGAGACAAATGACACTCGCTTGTTCGGTACGTTCGCGCTCATGACGAATAGCAACATGTTCCGCCAGACCGATGTCTCGGATCCCGACTTCCTCGGTGAAGTCATCGCGACCCCAGCAAGCCTTGACCGCGCAACAGATGACATACGGCCTTTTGGTGTTGCTGGTCAAAATCGGAAGAGGGTGTCTAAGCGTGCTCACGATGGCAGTGAGGTTTTAGCCGAGCATCAAGGACTTAGCAAGGGTTTTCCATCATCGCATATCTCGAGAGGACCAGTCTCTGTAGGTTGCGGTCATATAATGCATTATTCATGCTTTGACCTGTACTGCGCTGCTACCCAGCGTCGTCAAAAGCACCAGATTGCCAGAAATCACCCTGAACGTCTTAGTAAAAAAGAATTTGTTTGTCCGCTGTGCAAGGCACTTGGCAACACGTTTCTGCCCATTATCTGGAGAGGCAAAGAGGAGAAGTACCCAGGGGCACTTCAAACCGATGCCCCTTTCGATGACTGGCTATCGTCGGGCGTAGGCCTGATAGTGTCTCGGTTTTACAAGCGCGAAGAGAGTAGGTCGGGCAGTAACCCCCATCATGACCAATTTGTTGGCTACACCTCAAAGGCTGTCATTCCACTTTTGGCGAGCAAAATCACAACTTTGTCCCAAGAACCTCTCGCAAGCCCTACTTCTCCCCAAGGCCCAAGCAGAGGATTTGTATTCCCGCCACAGTCCCCTCCCGAGAATGGCTTCAATACAATGATGATAGCCCCCAGTCACCCTTTATCCACAGATATCCTTCTAATCGACGAACTCATCATCATCTACACCCGTATACGAGAGACTATCAAGGCCAACAATTTGCCCTCTCGATTTCCGAACATTTCTGAGGTACAAGGCAGAGCCGTGGAGGACTTGGGTAATACCGATACGCTTGCGAGGACGCTGGGCAACTCTATCGCTGCTACTGAAATTGCTCAGCGAGGGATTCAGTCCCAGCCCGGGCACGCATTCTTGGATAAGATACCCACTTCCGTCACTACCCATTTGCGAATATTGTCTGAGACAGCATCGTCATACATCGCCATTGGAGGTATGAGGAACGGCGGTACTAGCACCCCAGCGTACGAGTTCTCCGAGATCACTAGGCATCAATTGTTGCAGCTTTTCGCTGGCCATCCTCAGATCAATGGTGATGATGCAGAAAATATGATCAGAATACGGCTGCCGTCAGCATTGTCACAGGATTCTTTCGTCTTCCTCACCGAATGCTCGGTATCCATCGTTCCTGCCTTCAATTTGGATATCCATCACATATGTCGCCTGTGCTACCTGCTGGAGATGGTGAAGGTAGTACTCTATTTGACTACTCATCCTGAAACGTTCGACGCATGGCTATCTACGACTCGTCAGCTGATGGATGGCAAAATTACACATGAGGATGTCTATGCCCTCCAAAGGTTCTCCATGCGAATTCGGCTCTTCACGAATCCTTCATGGCCAATGGCTGTGTCTGCCGGAGGCAACGGCAGATTCGCATCAGCAGAGTTCTGGGTACCATTATACAAAGCCATTTCCACCTACGCCCTCACCTTCCTTCGCAAAGCTGCAATCCTTCTCAACATCCGATATGGCGTCGATTTTCCTGACACTGGGTTTGGAGAGCTAGACGAGCCTGAGCTTGACCGCCTCACAAAAGCTCTGAATCTTCCCTCACTATCAACTCTGCTCAATGCTGTCCAGGACCCAGACAACAGCGAGCTTACATTTCAGGAGTCAGTGATGGCTGGATGGATCCAACATTGGCAATGGCATGAAGGTCATCACACGCAACTGCGGCCTCCTCGAATCGCATCGGATAACCATCATCAGGAAATACTCAAGACGATGGCCTTCAAGTCGCTTAGCCCTGGACATCCCGCCATCTTCGAGTTGATAGGGCTACCGAAGCAATTTGACACCCTGATCTACGAAGTGACCCGACGCCGCTGCCCAACCACGGGCAATAGACTCGAAGACGCAGCGTTGTGTTTGTTTTGCGGTGACGTTTTCTGCAGCCAGGCTAGTTGCTGTCATAAAGGTGGAAAGGGCGGCTGCAATCAGCATATGCAGAAGTAAGTGATCCCACCTCCGTTCTACAACTCAATTTCATGTAAGCGAACAACTACTGACACCCTTGCAGATGTGGTATCGACACAGGCCTCTTTCTCAATATCCGCAAATGCTGCGTACTCTACCTGCACAATCAAAACGGGAGCTTTAACCCAGCACCGTACTTGGACAGCTACGGGGAGCCTGATGCAGGACTACGGCGAGGACGGCAGCTTTACCTCAACCAGAAACGGTATGATGCTTTATACAGAAATGTGTGGTTGCAGCAAGGAATACCAACGATGATCGCAAGGAAGCTGGAGGCGGACATCAACAATGGGGGATGGGAGACGATGTGATGACGCTAACAGCGAAAAACCTCTTGGGCATGCTGATGTTGGTTACTGTTTATAGCGTTGACGAGGCCACAGATTCTTCTCTGTCCTCTCGGCGAGTCAGTACGATGCGTTTAGATGATGATGGTGTACTTTTAGGCTGTTTTTGGTTACATCTATGCCATGCACCGGGAGGGTTAGTGTGCGGGAGGACGAGGTCTGCCGGCGTATGGGACAGTCGCGAGTGTTATATCGATGCAAAGACTAGCAAGACATCTAACTTGGTGGCAAGCGTCATCTGCTCCCCTGTGCATTTTTATGAATCTGTGCCTTGATCCAGCCTCGCGATATAGCTGATATCTCTGACATAAATGTACCGCTGCTCAAACTCGTCATTAACCAACGAAGGGACTCCCAGTGCTGAGCCTGTCCGATTTCACATCGAAACCCAAGGCGCAGCGCACTGCGTTCGCGAATGACCTCGCCAGCTTCGACCAACATGGTTTCGTCCAGGTTGATGGGTTTCTGACCCTCCCTGCTTCGACAAGTCGGGCAGAATGTCACTGCATTGCACTCCTTTGCTTTCTTGCAAATCATGGTTGCGTCCTCGCAGGGATAGATGCCGACCTCAGCTCGGACCCGGGCGTGCTTCCTTGATTGTAAAGTCACGATCGTGGGTTTCTTGTCTCTTCGCTTCAGCCATGTCCTTAGCATTCTGTATCTCCCATTCGAATTCTTTGAGGGCTCTCAACTCCGACCCGATGAACAGTCCGCCAATTAATCCGTCCAGAACGCCAGCTCCGAAGCCTAGTGTGCTAAGAAGAATCAGAAGGAAAGCAACGAAAGGACGTGGCGACCAACATATCGCAATGAAGCAACCAATCGCAACGAGGATCGAGAGGCCAAAATTTCCAAGGCGAAAACGGCGCTGATACCGCTCGCGGGCGGTGTACGATGAGATCATGGATAGGATGGTATCGTATGTGGTTGAAGACAGTAATCCATGGTCGACATGGTCATATGCGCTAATGCAATGATCGATCTGACCTCCCTGATTAACATTGTCCACAGTTGATGTTTTGCGCACTAGAGTTGTCTCAATGGAGAAGTGGTCACTAAGTGAGCATCCAATTGTAGGATGGCGTTCAGTCATCCCGACTTTTATGTCCTGTACGTTCCATTGGGAGGCCGTTGTGCCGATTCCCTTTCCCAAAAAGATGTAGTCAAGCCTCTTCGCTCTTGGATCCGGAGTATGTTCGTCGATCGTGATCATCTCACCTTTGTGAAGCCTTTTCTGCAGCTCTTTTGACCATCTCCAGGTATTCAACACGCCGTCAGAAGCAGCTCCATTCTCGGTAAGATTGAACAACGCGTTTGGTACCGGACGTCCCCTCTGCCTTTCAACCTCGCTATTTGCAGGTCCGATAGAGGAGTCCGGGTGAAGTGTCCGCCAGATATCCTTGACAGGCGCATGGGCAGTGATCAGCTGGTGGGCAAATGAGAGGGGCAGCATGTTGAAGTCCCCTAGCCCAAGCACCAGATGGCCCCTCTCGGCAGCTCCACGCATAAGTTTTGCGATCTCCCACGCCTGAGCCGTACGATGACATATGTAAGAGTCGTTTGGCTCACTTTCGTACGGTGCATGTAAGTGGGTACAGAAAATCTCTGCCACATCCTTTGGACCTGGACCCATTCTGATTCTGGCGCACGCAACCCCTTTCCCTACGAACCAGTCTCCTCGAAAGAACGCTGTAGGACGTCCATTGAGTGGGTACCTGTACATACTGGATTCCTCGATTGGCCATTTTGAAAGGATTGCAAGACCGCCACCGAAGATGCCACTGTAGTAGAATTTGCCAAAGGGAAGGATGTGTTTGGTCTGGTAACGGATACTGTCGTAGTCCTCTTGTGTCCAGCATTCTTGTAGGCCTACAATCTCGGGGACAGGGCTAGCGATTGCAAGCCGTCGGCCAATCTCGGACAACCTTTCCCTACGAAAGTGGGAGATGAATTTCAAACCTAAACAGTTGTAGGAGATAACATTCAATGTGGAAGGGAGTTCAGAAGAAAACTGCAATTTTGCTTGTGTAAGGTCGCCCATGCCTTGAGATCGATGAAAATGCTCTCCGAACAAACCGATGTAAACGTCGAGCAAGGGCAGAAGGCTAATGTCCAGAAACTTCAATCTGCAGAGGCATCTAGGAAAAAGGCCAACATCAAATTCCGTCCATGCATAGATGGGAATAGTACTCGTAGAGATTGTGCAAAGCTTTGTCTGTGATCCATTCAGAGTAGGAGGGCTACAACAATACAGTTAGCTGTCATCATCACATCGTTCCCATTCAGCAGAGAGACAAAAATTGCTGTAAGCAAAGATAATCTAAAGTACAGAGAATTTTAGATGGTGTGGAAAGAGAACGAGTGGAAATTACTTTTATAGTCTGTGCAGAAGTGAGCGTTTGCTTCACCGAAGTCGCGTGTTTATAGTTCTAGTCAATCTCTTGGCAGCTCGGGATCAACCTCTCTTTGCACCGGAGCAGCTTCGAGTTGCACATTCTTTTCGAGGGAGCAAGTATGTCGTCCAGTCGCTACCCCAAAAGGCGGCGCGTCAATTCTCGAAATAAAGAAGACACACCGCCAGAACCCCTGCCACAAGTGTACAATAGCTCCCCAGACGAACTCGCACCCAGCTCAGATCGTGAGAAGTACCATGGGCGTCGGGCGAAATCACAGCCCAAGCGCGGTAGCAAGAGCAGGAAGAAGAGCCAGCCCGACATACTTGAAGAACTTGATCCTGATTTGTCTGTTCTCGCTGTTGCTGCTGCGCCTGAAACAAGTGACGACGTGCTCAACGCCACTGCTGCTGCAGAGGCAGAAGGTACTGAAGAACACACCTCATCAGCTTCAATAGCGGACCCTTTCGAGCAATGTCCTGACTCTACTCTTCCTCCATCCTTCAATGAGATGCCACGGGTGCTATCGGACCCTCTCAAGACTCCATCCATTGAAGAAAGCGCCGACCAGGTGCTCGATGCCGCTCCTTCGCCCCTACTGGAAGACGCTGATGATGATCCTCCGGACGCAGCGACAGCATCACCTGTGGAGGAGGATGACGATGGGGTGCCCGATGCTGCAAGCGGACCTTCAATCGAGCACCAGCAGAATGGCCTATCAGATGCAGCGACTGGACGCTTGGAGGACCGCGACGATGCTTTACCAAACCATGAGCCCACATCCCCATTGAAGAGGAAAATTGTTGCGAAGCTACCCAATGACCACCAAATGCCCACCTTCCTCCGCCGCAGTAGTACCTTCAAGAAAGCGGAACGGCGACCTCACGACAGATCAACGAGCAGAAGCCCGCCCCCCTTTTCAACCATAAGCATCCCGGCAGCTACACCCCCAGAACCTTTGATAGGACCCCCGCAGTATGTGCCATACAAGCAGAAAATGGTGCTCAAGGGGCATAGGAGAGGGGTAGCTGCTGTGCGGTTTTCGCCAGATGGGCGATTGATAGCAAGCTGTTGTGAGTGTAACCCAACTACTGCAGATGGATTCAAGCTGACTCGATTCAGCGGCTGACGCAACCATCAGAATCTGGGAAACAGCGACTGGCAATCATCTACATACATTAGAAGGCCATCTTGCTGGAATTTCTACGATTGCTTGGTCCCCTGACTCGAAAACACTTGCCTCAGGCAGCGACGACAAGTCCATCCGACTCTGGGATGTATCAACGGGGAAAGCTCACCCTCATCCTCTGCAAGCCCACTCTTCATACGTCTACGCCCTCTCCTTCTCGCCGCGCGGCAACATGCTCGCTTCCGGCTCCTACGACGAAGCACTTTTCCTCTGGGACGTACGCACAAGCCGCCTGATGCGATCTCACCCCGCGCACTCTGATCCCATTGGCGGCGTCGATTTTGTGCGTGATGGCACACTGATTGTGTCATGCGCTGGTGACGGATTGATAAGAGTGTGGGATACGGCAACAGGACAGTGCCTCCGGACGCTTGTGCATGAGGACAATGCAGCCGTGACTGGTGTCCGCTTCTCACCGAACGGGAAATTCATCCTCGCCTGGACCCTCGATTCGAGTGTACGATTATGGAATTACGTGGAAGGACGATGCGTGAAGACGTATCAAGGGCACAAGAATGAAAAGTACAGTATTGGTGGCGCTTTTGGCGTCTACGATAATAAGGAAAAGACGGAGCAGAGATCGTTTGTGGTCAGTGGGAGTGAGGATGGAAGTATCTTCTGTTGGGATGTGCAGAGCAAGGAAATTTTGCAACGTATAGACGGTCATGATGGGGTTGTTTTGGGTGTTGATACGTGGACTGAGGGGGGCTTAATGGTTAGCGTGGGGTTTGATAAGACTGTCAGGGTTTGGGAGATGGATGAAGGGTGCAAGAAGGACGAGAATGTCGAGGAGAGAGAGGCTGCCGACGAGATCATGAAAGACGAAGAAGAAGAGGAGGGGAAAGAGACCGTGAACGACGTGGTAGAGGCGGCAGACTACGGCATTGTGAACGGCGATGGGAACGCACACATCAATGTCGAGTCGTTTACCATGGGCGATCAGGCGGATGCGGCTGAGCAAGGAGATGTTGATATTGTCAATGGAGATACTGCTTAATAAAGATACCCCAGGTGTAGGAGGCTTGTTTCTTGAACATATGAGAGTAAGAGTATCTCAGATCGACCCTTACGCCCAAAGCTTCACAATAGGGGCGTTTTTTTTGAAGCGTTCCTCACTGATCATCGGCCATACAAGGTAGATTGCAAGATGGTCATCATACCACTGCCACCTTCTCTTACTACCTCTCGAAGCCACCGACCGCAAGTAGAATGGCGTTTTCTCATTCTCTTAGAGCGTCCTATTCACACTTCCTACAGCCCTTTTCCCCTTCATCAGCCTCCGCGCCCAAACACAAAGCACAAACAGCACATGAAAGAAATCAGACACCAACGTACCACCAAAGATAATCGAATAGTACGTCCAAGCACGTTCCTCAGACAACTTCACGGTCGTAAACACGATCGCCGACGGCAACACCCAGAGAAAGTTCGATATGTACGACTCGTAAAGATACCGTCTCGGATTCGTAGCCAGCAGAACAGCGCCAAGCTGCGTAACGAGTGCATAGAAGATATAGCACCAGTCAATATTCCTCCACATCTTCCTGGTGACGAGCGCCACTTCGGTGGATGCAGAAAGGTAGTAAGCGAAAGGCACCATGCCCCCAAGCGAGAGACAAATGCAGACCGGGATCTCGACCACGAGAGTTAGGACGCAAGAAATGAACGATGGGCGCGCTACGTCGAGCAAATCCTTTCTCGAAGCTCTTGGCTTCCAGGTATCGACTCCCACGCGAGCGCGCCATTAGCCCCAGCTGTGGCCCACGAATGCCAGCGTCGAGGCTTCTAAGGCTTGGACAGGTACCGTGACGAGACCCCAGCGGATGGTGTTGGAGGAAGCCCCCTGCAGTCCCGTGAGTCTCGCCAAGCGAGATGATTCTGCTTACAAGCCAGAGGTAGAGTGCGTTCCTGACCGCCGACTCTGCAAACGTGTGGGCTGCAGGGCGCGCAAGAACTTTAATAGCCTTCATCGTAGGATTCGCTTGATCTTCTTCTGAGCTGCTGGGTTGACGTTGCTTTTTTCTCGCCCTCCGGATGAAGTAGCTTAATCCTGCAAACGCTGAGCTCATGTCGCAGGCCAATTTGATCCAGGCTTGATCGAGGATTGTTGGCGTGCGAGATCTGACGTGAAATTTCGAGATGATGGGCAGATCGAGCATGATATTGATGGAGAAATAATGGAGCTGATCAACAATGGCACGTCCGGATTATCCAAAGCGCGGGTGCAGTGTGCAACAGCAAGTTGCATCGCAGACGATAATGCTGATACTGATACTGATGAGGTTCGGACATAGGTTATTGAAGCCACTCTGACCTGGGCAGGTACGAACGCTGCGGCAACTTGTTTTGAAGCTCCAATGAAGAGCATTGTCATGAGGGTTCCAAGTCACCGCTTAAATGATGATCAACGTGTATGAAAGGCCTAGCCGTGAGGAGAGAGCCCGGGCTGCTTCACCGCCAATGATGAGCCAGACGGCACCCGAAAGACTATCGTTCAGACCTTCTGTGATGACCCCGATGTAGGTGTAGATGTCCTTCGTGACCACATGGCTGGTATCGATGTTTGCGATCTACCTAAAACTTCCGAATTAGCAATGCTATTTTGTAATCGAAGTTGAGATAGAATGTATTTTGTTGAGTGCGAAGCGGAACATAACGCTCCCAAAACTGCTATATTGTTCCAGCTGAAGTACTGCTTTGGAGGATCACTTCGAGAAGTGCTATTACAGCTTGCTGAGCGTGGGAGAGCTGGTAGCAGAAAAGCACAGAGGTTGAAGATCAACGAGCCTGAATATCTAATAATAAATAGATTAGGTAGAGGTTGCCTTGTCTCGTGGAGTGTGAACGACACTCACGTTTGGCGACTTAGATACTGTCTATATAGCCTTTGGAGGCGTCTAGGTTGTGTGATATTTGCCGCTGGCTCCTCCTCGACTTGTATCTCAATTTTCGCAGGCTCTACTTTGCCGTCCTCCGCGAGCCGGGAATAGAAAGGAATTTTCCACTTACCATTAATGCCTACACTGCGAAGCCATTTCGTCCCACCTTGGTTAGGATTCATTGGGTCTCCTTTGGTATTTGGTAGACCACCTCCTGGTAGCGGTCCGATGGCTCGTTTCTTCGTTGCCGAAGTCTGGTCTTGGTTCTTCTCATAGTCTGGAAAGTCCTTATAATCCTCTCCGACATAGTCATCATCTGACCAGGGTAATAAGTCTTTGCCGTCACCTTGGGGAAGGTCGTCGTCCTTGGGGGCAGGTAGCGGAGGTGGGTCACCGTCACGGACTGGAAGAGCTCGAGCATCAAGAGCTCGGGAATCAATTCGTGGAGCTGCTTGCGCCACATATGAAGAGCTGAGTAGCACGAAGGTCATAAGCTCCAAAGGCTCCTTTGGAGGGATACATTATAGAAGGTTGTAACAGACTGAAACAAATTTGGCTGTAATTTCAAAGCGATATATGTAAGTAATTTGAAGATGGATAGTAGATGATTGGAAAGAGTAACAAGTGGAACGGATGAAGAGAGGCTTACTGCCTTTTATACCCAAAAAGCTCGACCGAATCAACAAGCTGGCCACCGAAAATGCGTCCAGCATAACTCAGAGACTGGATGTTTCAAGTATTCCTTAATCCTTTCAGCTTTGAAAAGCAAATAAGGAGGAAGAGCCAGAAATCCGGCTGTTTGATGGATGGAAAAGAAGCGACAACCAATCCATCCGAGCTAACTAGTAGACTAGGCATATCAAGCCATTTTTCCAGCTTTGAGAGGGCGAAGTGGGCGGAGAGCCTGACATCGTGTTTGTCAAGCAACATGAAAAGAACGAGCAGCCTCCAGGAGCAGATGGACCCATTTGGAGAAATCAGCATCCGTCGAAGGTACTAGTAATTTTGAGCGTGCAGCTACAGATGGTCGCAGATCATGAGAGATGGGCCATCAGACATAATCTTTTAGCTATTAATATGAGTGTGGGAAGCACTGCCACCCAGATTTGTAAGGCTAGGAGGTCCCTTCAGGACCCCCTAATGATCTCTGGCCTCACGTCACTCCTCCGGATACTTTGTTAGATGGATGATGAGGCCCAACCAGGCTGCTGTGCGAATGGGTACCGTGCTAAACCTTGAAAGGGTAGAAGGTTATGCACATGTTGGAGGAAGGGAGGTGGCGATCGTGGAGGAGAACATGACCATGGGTAGTATACAGGCGTCACTCTTTCTGACTATTGATCAAAGGTGTAACGTTCTGCTGCTTTTACAGATCTTGGGCCATGAAGGTAACGGAGGTGCAGGACGTTTCATGTGCAAGGGGAACTTGTATGTTTCATCTTCTAGACGCCGGCGAGCAGATGTCCAAGACACCAATTACACTGTAGCAATGACAATATTATTGTCGTATTATATTCACGTTCGACCTACCCAAATCTTAGCCCTGGTAATGGAATTGAGCAGTCTTACCTAGATGGTGTCGATTAACGGGCCATGTCAAGCGTATCTTGGGTATTGATGGACATTATAAGAAGTAATTAGTGTTAATTACAAAGCCACGAGGGCCACCAGATCGTCGTCAGAATTATAATCTCTCTCATTCCTCGCCATTAACATTGTAAGAGTAGCAGGGTCTAACGAGGGGTGAAGACGTTGGACAGACCCAAGATTGTGTGTTGCCTAGCGGACTGCATAGCCTTTCTATAGACTTTCTTGTGCCTCCTCCATAATGCGCCTTCGAGTAGTATGATCTCAAGATCAAGCCACAACTCCTGCAGGAAGAAATCGCGATGGGGAGCAAGTGTGTGTTGATACTGAGTGAGAGGATGTACGGCGACCGATAGATAGCAGGCAACAGCGGAGCGGATGTCGACGTTGGGGGCAGTGCTAATGTGGATAGTGTATTGGGTCAAACTTGTGTGGATTGCGAGGGATCTCAGCGAAAAGGTAAAGCGACCTCCGCCAAGGCACGGCTAAACGTTCCTCCGAGCCTCTCTAGGGGTGAAGAAGTCACCAAATGGTAAATAGTGACCCTATCTCTCTGAAGTTTTGCAGACTTTCCTTCTGGCTCACTATGCCAGACCCTTATACATTACTCTATCAAAGTCCCGAGCTGGCCTCTGATTCCAATGTGTATATCGATTATACATGCGAAGCTTCAGCTCTCAGCGCCAAACGTATATATCATTATCATGCCAAGCCCAACGCATTCAAAGGCATCGAGCCTCATATAGCCTTACTTGATTCCGCTATATCCGAAAACAGCCAGTCAGAAAAGCCGGTTGGATCACCAGAAATCACCGTCGGGACGAGTCAGTCTGTATCAATCTTGAATCCGCCATCCACAGAACGGACTGGGGACTCGAAGCCTCCATCGAGCCTCTCCGAAAGGATCCAAGATGCTAAATCACGACCACCGAGGCTGCCCCGTGCTATGGAAGACGATTTACCGCAAGGCGATGGGAAAATTATGCTCGCGTGGTCAGACGACGATGTAGATGCTACCGACTTTAAGAACATGCCGGATTACGACCCTTGGCAGGAGGAGAGTAATTATGAGAGTACGCCTGAGCCGGAGGCCACAGCGGAACCATTGGAGGACCATTCTATCAAAGATAAGTCACGTATCCGACGCTATGTCATCAACGTTCCCAACCGTTGAAACCGTTCAGTTTTACCCCCAAACGGACTATGAACTGTTAACGCTAGTTGACGCTAGTTTGAACGGATAGTTTTGACAGTTTGCATAAAATTCATAAGATTCATAAATCATTCATACTATGCATTCAGTAGAAAATCTTCGAAGATCTTCGCGCAGAAAACCCTAGCGCTAAGCCTATCCGAGGAGCGCTTTACCAGAATAGGTAGTAGACCCTAACTCCGCCCCCCGCAGAGGGGGGTCTTCAGCCTTGCGTAAAACGGTTAAAACTACCAGTTTAAACCGTTTTGCCACTACATAAACGGTTCAAACTGAACGGTTTAAGACCTCGAACGGACTAACTATCAAGGGGTTGGGAACGTTGTATGTCATGCTTCACAGCAAGCAAAACAGCGAGCGAACCAGTCCCGCAGAGGAAATTCCAGGTAGACAAATTTTCTATCTACCAAGAGTCAATCGCGATCTTTCCCACCAAAATATGTGTCGTAATCACCCTTCACAAATCAGCATCTAGCGTCCGAAAAAATAGGTACTCGTACACCCTACAAGTTAAAATATTATCCTTTCCCTTCAGCACCCGCCCCCAAACATCCTCTCCTACTTTTTAATCCAGACCCTCTAAACGCCCTACCCTCATTTCGTGGTTCTTTCGAGCCCACGACGCCGAGCAAGCACACAAATTTCCTCGCTCACCTCTCACGCTACCCATACCTAACATCTCACGATAACTACATCCGGCACACCGGTTATGTACTTGATTCAGCGAATGGTACTCCCGCACACTATCTGATTGTGCAGGAAATCTCGGAATTGCGCCGGCTGGAACTGGGGATTAAAGAGGAAGGAGGCGAAGCACTGGTGGCAGAAGAAGGAAAGGGAAGCGTCGGGGGTCAGGGTTGGGTTCTTTGAGTTGGCAGATATGGAGGAAATTGAATAATATGTTTGAAACCAACGAGTGAAGTAGAATGACGATGGAGAGAGAGGGAGGTGGATAGAGACGCCTCTCGCTACTGTCTTCATTCCTATTTGTGGTAAATGAGTCATGCGTACGATGAGTCCGTGTCCATACGTTTGCTAGCTACGGTCCAGTAGTAGTGTAGAGTCTTACAGAGGAGTCGAGAATGACTATGGGGGTGATGGTGGTCGTAATCTTTTAGTAACCTGGCACGCCCTCGATAAAATAATTGGCAACGAGTCTAGGGGCTCGCTTAGGAGCTTTAGTCTTGGCATTATTACCCAATTAAAAACTCGCGTATTCCGCGTCAAATCGTAGGCCACCCTACTTTACCTTAATATCTGTATTCTATCATCGGTCGCTGGGCAACCCCAGCGAAAAGGCTGATGAATAGCAAAATGAAAACCGTGAATGAGAGGCTGTCGTAGGAGAGTGTCTTCTGCGCCGTCGACTAATTCCGGCAAGTCGTAGGGAGCACTGTGAGCTTTTTTGTGGCGAGTAAACTTCCTGTGAAACGCAATGATGGAGTCATGCCTTCAAGATTACCAAATTGAAAAGCCTCGACTTCTGTACTCGTAATAGGATTGATTAAATCAAATCGCATTTAAGAAAAATTGCCAAATAGGCGTAAGAATGGTCAAAGATGTTTTGATTGCACCCCTTCTATCTTCAGGTAGCATTAGTGCACATGCATACATACGCCTTGATTTTGTACATAAAGAAAAGGGCCATCCCCACAAGAAATTTACGCCCCTCGTCCCCTCACCAAACCACCATATCCAATCGAATCGTCACATCTATTTCCTCTACAACAATGCTCGCTCAAGCAGCGTACGCAGATGCCAACATACCGGTCAATTGCTGACCAGTGCCAGTTTCGAGACCATTGAATCCGTATCTTGTAACACCGCAGGGGCCGTCCAGGTAGGATAACATAGAGTTCATCTGGTCCTCGGTTGGAGCCTGGTGGGGAGCCATCTCGGAGATCCAGAGTTCGGGGATGCTGTACTTCGTCTGGAGTTTCTGGTAGGCTTGGATGGTTGGCTCAAGACCTCCGGGGGTGTCGTTGATGTCCCATGCGTTGCCATACCAATGGAAAGCGAGGGCCTGGAACTTGCAGCCTGAGCACTTAGACAGGAATTGAGTCATGAAGTCCAGACCGGTGTTCTTGGCGACGAGGTCGTTGGTTGTGGCGGGCGAGACAAGCAAGGCAGGCGTATTGCTCATGTGTGTACCCCACGACAAGACAGTTTGATCGACAGACATGCAAGCACCTCCACCACCACAGTTGTCAGGCTCGTTGAAGCCCATTGCGTATGAGGCGCCAGCGGAGTTGCCGGACCAGAGGCGGGTGTGAAGATCTGCATCGCTCAACAATTGGGGAACGAAGTCACAGCTGATTGTTCCAGTGTTGTATCCAGCTCGTGGTGTCACCGATGAGTCCCAATCCGCACACCAGCCGATATTGGTCAAGTCGAATGCTTGGGCAGCGGGCAGAGACCCGTATAGAAGACCACGGGCCTTACCACCGCTGCTAGCCTTAGCTGTGCTGCTTGGTTGGGGAGCAACTGAACTGGCGTCCGAGACAGGAGCAACAACAGATGCTGGTGCAGCAGATGTGGGCTGTTGAGCTAGAGCTGCCACTGGTATGGTGGATGATACGACTGGAGCTGGACCTTGCTGATGGTCCTTAACGGCATAGAGAGGTTGCACAGGCACGCTCTGGGCATCAGGGGCCTGAGTTGCGGCCTCAGCGGCAGCAGCCGGAGCCGAAGTTGTGGCAGGCACGTATGGTTGCCCGTCGGTCATCTCTTGGACAGTGTTGATAGGGACTGGTGCAGCTGAGCTGACAACTGGGGCAGCAACGGGGGCAGTTGAGCTGACAATTGGGGCAACCACGGGAATAGTTGAGCTGACAGTTGGGGCAACCACGGGGATAGTTGAGCTCACGACCGGGACAACTGGCGAGATTGGTGGTACGATTGGTGCACTATAGACTGGCAGGGCAGATCCAGATGCAACGCCGGTACCAGTGCCAGTGGGTCCAGCAGACGTGCTGCTGTTGCTTATGGGGAAAGGCGCCACAATGGAAGGTGATGCGGGTTGCGATTGAATTGGAGCCTGGGACTCGGGGGAGCCACCTCCAGGAGCGCCTGACTCGGGTGCACCACTTGCTGATACTGTGACAGTGATAGTGTTTGCATGGGTGATCGTGACGGTAGCTGGGCCACAAGTGGCGCCACTCTCACCGTTGCCAGGTCCAGAGCCTGGGATACCTGATGGAGACGAGCCAGAGCCTGGGCCTGAGCCTGGAGCTTGGGATGGACTTGATCCAGAGCCGGGAGCACCAGATGGAGATGAGCCACCAGGTCCTCCAGGAACACCAGTTGCTGGTGATTCACCTCCACGAACACCAGTCGATGCTGGTGATTCTCCTCCATTAGGTGCTGACACTGGCTGAGGAATGATCAACAGGGTCGATTGGATGGTAACTGGTCCCGGAGCACCAGTACTCTCTGGAGAATTGGATTGAGGTGGGCTAACAACAGTGCTGATTGGCGAGCCATTACCACTGCCTGTAGCTCCACCATTCGTGCCATTGCCTGGTGCTGGGAAAGGTGCACCTGGTCCCCCTGGAATGCCCGATGGGTGTGGGAAACCGGTAGGGAAGCCACTGGGGAGCTTGCTGCCCTTGACGGGGCCGTGGCCTATATGTCCACTATATCCACCGTGTTGAGGAAAGGCGAGGATAGCGGGAAGGAGAGTCGCGAGGATTGCAATGTTAAGGACTCCCATCGTGAGAGAATTTCGATCTGTACTTGGTGTTGTTGATTTGTAGATTTGGGATGTTTTCTGTAAATACTGATTGTTGTGTTGTCACGTTTAAGAGTATTGAGTACAGAAGCCAACCAGGGCTGTTTAGAGAGTGGAGGTCTTGATAGACCGAAAGAATGTAACGAGCGAATGCTCTTGTCAACGATTGACTATGTGGTGGTTGGGACAGTACAGCAACGACGTGGTGAGAAGAGAGGAAAGAGGAAAGCGAGGTTCAGGGGGAGTGGGAGAATTGACTAAAGTATAATTGGCGGACGATCAGCTAATTTCCCGTTAGCCTTGGGGCGCTGGGAGTGGTATTGTGCCTGAAGTGGCACAAGAGGGGGAACCTTAGACAAAGGCCGATCTCACGTTGCTCGGTGCCACATGAATTAATCTCCCCTAAAATGGCCTAACCATGCTCTATTCAGCCCCCACTGGCCTCTGAAACGTAAGCCGCCCAACACATGGCTCAGCGCATGACCGTTTATGCGACATCATGTCATTCGCTACGACTTCAATACCTCTTCTGCCAATAAATATATCGAAGTGAATACTGCGCATTGTAGGAAGGTCACTCGCGACCCGGCTGTGGACCCACAGCGTCATCGTGCATGCAAAGAAATTTGCTTGCCATCTTCATCCCATCTTCAAACTCGTACTGACCACGATGTTTGTTCTCTTCAGGGGAAGCGCCTAGGTACTAGCTCGTCATCATTTTGAAACTGGGCCTTAATCAATTGAATCATACCTCTCTTATTCTACCCAGCCAAGTTTCAGGTGATTCCGCTCAGTGCCACATCTCATCGACAACAATTGTCAACACTGAGAAAAAATCTCCTAGGAACCCTTGCATCCCAGAAACATCAAGGTTAGGTGTATCTTCGAGATCAGACTTTACACAGCCTAAACATTGCTGCTTGCAACCCTGATGAAACAAAACTCGCACGTTGGGGATGATGCTTACACCCAGCCAACGATTGCGTTGCAATGGTGCTCAGACATACAAACTCGGAGATTGAAACCAGAGGAGCTCGAAATACGCACAACAATATGAAAACGGTACTCGAACACGAAACAGAATGCAAACTGCTGTTGATCCTGCACATGAAATAAGATGCTATTATTGAGAATCAAGAGTTATATTTGCGATATTGCCATCTACGACTAACAGCAGATTCCTAAGTTCAGAAGCGAGTCTTCATCTACTAAGGCAGCGTATTTACGTCTGGGTGACAACAAAGGACGTTGAAATAAAGAATTGGCAGCTGTCAAAGATGCGGTATCCCGGGTGGGAAAGCAGGTTGTCAATGCCCGCATTCCTCGGGAAAAGAGCAAGGCACTCAACCATCTCAGAAAGATCACTCTGCAAACCCAGCTGCACCAATCTCTTCATTCACTCATCGATCGTCTAACCTATTTAGACTCCCCTTTCCTCCTTTCCATGACCCTCATCACATCGGCCGCACTGTTAACGTCCCCTTTTCTTTTCTTAGCCCCCCGTTTCCTCTTAGCCTTCTTCTCCCCATCTTCATCCTCCTCATCCCCATCTCCACCCCCAGTCCATTTACTCAACTTCACCCTCTTGTCCTCTCCATCTTCCTGATCTCCAAAGCGACTACTACCGAACTCCAAGTCCATATCTTGAGCATCTCGATCGTCAGACTCGAGCATCTTTTTGCGTCGTGCGATTTTGGCGGCTTCCTCTTCGCTTGTGGCCGATGCTGAGAGTGGGTCGAGTGTGGCGGCTTTCTTGAGGGCCGCGAGGATTGTAGGGTCTGTGAGGGGGTTTCGTGGGGTTTGGTCCGCTGTCTCGTCTTCTTCGGGCTCGCCAAAGTAGTTGCGTTTCTTCTTGGGTGGCGGCTGCATATCGGCGGGCGCTGATTCTAACGGTTTGGGAGGCGGTGATGGTTCTGTTGGCTCAGCCGATGTTTGACCCTCTTCGTCACTGCTATCATCGTCATCGTCTTTTACATCTCCAAGGGGATTGTAATCCACGCCAACACCCTCGAAGATGTCTCCATTGTCGTCCTCCACTGGCGCGGGTGCAACAGCTGGGACCTCCATCCCGAGGGGTTTAGCGTCCTTATCTAGCATCAACAAGCCGTTGGACGCACTATCCTCCTTAACTTTAGCCCTTTTGACCTTCCTCTTGACATTGCCATCTTCGTCGACGGTGATTAGAACTTCATTGCCCCGCGAGTCTCTTTCTATCCTGGACTTCTCTTTCTTCCCGCCAATTTTCATAAATCGTGACCCCAGCTGTGACTGCTTTGCTTTCTCAGCTGCGGCAGCTCTGGACGCCTTGAGTTCCTTCAAAATATCGTCTCGCGTACGTTTCTGCCCAGCCATAGGAGGCGGTGGAGCCATTTCGCCTTTCTTGTCCCTCTGCTCTTTCGCGACTGGCTGGATCTCCTGCTCTCCCATCTTCTCGAACTCCTCATCAACGTCAACCTCTGGTTCGTCTTCGTGCTCCTCTTCTGGCTTCTCTGGCTGTGTAGATTTCGTTGCGTCCGATAAGACATCTTCACCTCTCCTGACCCTCTCCAGTAGCTTGTAGTCCAACCCCTTTACCAAATGCACGTCCTTGACGTCTCCCCCAACGATCTCATCCCTTAGCGCCTCGAACGTCCTCTGGTCCATTTGTCCCAGCTTGACCATATCCTCCAAAGCCTTGACCCGGACAGCCTTATCATCTTCCTCCCCAGACGTCCGTAGCTGTGTACGGTCTTGATAGCCTGAGCGAAGTCTCGTGCCTTTAGGCGCTGCAGAGGAGCGGAATTTTTTAGCACTTGAGGGATTGAATTCGGCATTGCGCTCGGCGAGCTGGCGAGCGAAATCATTTGCAGAAGAGCCTACTACAGAGCGTCTGTTCAGACGTCAGTGTTCTTCTAGATGATGGTTAGGTGGGGTTGGGTCATACGGTGTCATGGGTATGCTTGACCGCATTCGAGAATCCAGAGCTGGAGTTGCGCCGCCCAGGTGTGGGATAGAGCCAGCAGCATTCTCATTCTTTTTGGAAGCTGTTGGGGTGTCAAGAACCAGGAGGCGGAACTGGGTATTGTTCATGTTCCTAATGATTTGAGAAGTGAGGGCATAGTACGAATGATATTCGCTGTTTTCCTCGCGCACCGAAATATGGTGCAAAATTCTGGACAGGGGAATAGATCAGGAGATAGGTATCCCAGAGAGTCCCAGAGTTTAGGAGTGAAGTAATAATAGTCGATCAACTGTAGATTCTCAATGCCGGTGAATGCTGGATCCAACGTTGAAGCGGGACTAGCCGAAGATCCCTGGCGGCGATCAATTCTTTTAGCTCCTGCGCGCTTCAAACAGTTCTCCTCGTGTTTCCATAGTACGTTGGAGAGCTACGATAGCCGCATCAATAGGGGCAGCGCATGTGGATTTCACACTAATTCGTAATCAATTAATAGCAGCGAGAGTGGCTACCAAATCAAACGCCAAGTGCTAGTCGTGGACTTTGGCCTGCCCTGACGGTGGCGATGGCGATGGCTGAGAATCCCAGCGACTTGGTGCCCCCGGCGCTGGTATGTTCATTGGAATTAAGAGTTCGAGAGTACCGCCTTGCTAACGATGTGTAGTTGCGCCATGTCCATCTCATCTCCATGAAACAGTACCCCAAGCTACCATCCTTCAACCTCGAGCAGGTGGTTCGGTACCTTATGGACGCTCCCAGAATTGTAAGGGAAGAAGCTCCAATGAATTGGATGTTCTTGACTGTCCCACAAGACGGAGACGTGATGTTGGTTTGGCAGCCACCGCAGATGGGTATCAATCCTGCGAGCGACGGCTATATCTGGGCTGATGCAGAAACGGCATTCCAGCAGGAGGTCGGAGGATATGTAAGAGTTTTGGGGAATCCTCCCAGCAGTCCTGACTAATCCCAGAATCATAGAAAGTCGAGATGTATGTGCACAGAAGCGGATATCGTGCGCCGCAAGAGGCTTTCGCGACGCATTCTAGGCGGCGCTTTCGACTGATGCCTCTGGACCCCAACGCACCGCCACCTGACTCTTCGCTATGGATTATGCACTACTGTCATACAGATCCCCCAAATCGAGTCCCTTCAAACACGATACGAGTGTCTGACCAGGTGCGCCATTTTATGAATGAACGCATGCAATTACAATCACGGCACCACCAATTAGTACGCAAAGAGTTCATGCTACGCGATAGCGCAAGCTGGCCTACTATCAATTTGCCTGGAAACCCTAATCAACAATACCCGCAGCAGCCTATGGGATACCCTGGCGACGTGATCTCCCACATGAATCGAAGTCAACAACAAGCCTACATGCAACAGCAGCAAGCTCAAGCTGCTCAAGCAGCCCAACGTGGAATTGGACCTTCTCCGGCGAAACGACCGCGTCATGGAGCTCCAAGTCATGGGCACGGATCGATTACGGCTATACCACCCCCGGTAATGCCACGAGATCCAGCCATGGAAGACGAGGACGGCGGCGAAACAGGCGACCTTATGGATTTCCTCACGCCCCGCGATATTAGTCTTCATAGGTACGTGCAGCATCACGAATGGCTCGAAGAAATCTTGCACTCTCCATACGACACTAGTCAAATTGTCCCAGGGCAGCTAGGTCTCGGTAAGAAAGGTGAGCTTGAGTCTCTCACCAAGGATTTCTTCGATGCTCCCACCGAACCCACGCCGAAGGAGGAATTCGAGGGTCCACCCAACCAGGAACATAGTCCTTTTCCAGATAGCGCAACGCCTCGTGTCGGGAGACTTGAAGCAGGAAAAGCAGAAGACTTCAGGAAGCGAGCAAACGAGCGGGTAGCAGCGATTAGCGCAGAGATGGAGAAGTTGAAGAGGCAACATGCTAGACGTATGGCGAAGCTTACGAAGGGCCGCGCCTACAAACAGGCTCAGGAAGAGTTACGAAATCAAACACTGGACATGATCAACGGCGAAGTTGGCAAACCCAGCCCTGGAGAAGGTTCAAAAATCGATGAAATCGTTTCCAAGATGGAGGCTAACATCGGAAAAAGCATTAAGCCAGTCTCTGATGTAGACTGTATCGAAAGAGGAGGCCTTGAAGAGAAGACTCAATCCATGGGAATGCCTGACCAAGGCTATGATATGGTCGAGACTTTTGGCCGACTCGACGCCCCTGAACACCAAGCGATAACGCAGCCAGGACTGTCAGGTCAGCCATACACGAACCAGACAGTCCCTACAATAGCGACGCCTCAAGCCCACGACCAAGCACCACCAGCAGAGGCCCCGCATCAGAGGGACCTCAATATGAGCGGAGAGCGCATCTCCCCCGAAAATAAGGATCAGGGGCCTGAAGAATGGGTCATGGTCAACAAAGAGGGAAACCCTGCAGCTGAAGGACAGGATCAGGATGAACAAGATCTGGCGGATCTCGACAGTTTCGCGAACGATGCAGCCATGCAACCTAGCATGGATACTCCCACCGCAGACGATATCACTGCTGGAGAGGACATGCAGAACTTCGGACAAGGCTCAGAAGAAGATACTACGGGGAACTTTGGGGTCACTGGGTTTGATGAAGGTATCGATTTCGGTGATCTAGATACAGCAGGAGATGAGCTAGCTGGCTACGGCGAAGCCATGGAGAACACGGGCCTCGAGGAGCAGGAGGATATGGGACCTGAAGATACTGCTTTTGGGGATGCATTCCCGGATACTGAGGCGGATGCTAGGGAGGGAGAGCAGACTTAAGGGCCTTAAGATGTCTTACAACCATAATCTACTAACATCGCCTTCAGTTTCGGCTGTGTACTATCTGTGTAGTGGGGCGGATACAGGCTAGGAGAGAGATGTGAAGGCATTGATGTGTTGGTAATTGATAACATCTCATATATCACTCTGACCTGATCGGCAAGATTTGTTGAGTTGAGATTCGACAGTGAGCGTGAAAATTAAAGGATCTTTGGAGTGCGCGACTTTGTTCCAGCATCAAGCTTCAGCCGCCCCGCACGAAAGCTCAACAGCGAGAACACCCTTGAATAAACAATCTCTAACCGTGTCTTCTAATCGTGTGATAGCACTGGAGCAGATATGAAGAAGGGAACATATAGTCTATTGTCACAAACAACTTGAAAATTGCACGCTTTCTGAGAGCTTTCCGCCTCACTCGACATAAGCCAGAAAGTCCAACACCAAATCCCTATGAAACCAGAAGACAAATATGTCAATCCAGAGCAACAGGTTTTTGGACGTTTCACGAAGGCCAACAGCCAGCTTACGAGGGCATAATTTAAGACATTAGCTACTCTATCCAATTAGAATAATCCGGCCGTGGCGCAACCTATTTCGTTTCTATATCAACGTCAAGTTATTGGCATCTTCATACTCAGAAGTTCGTCATGGCCGAGGTGTCACATGGTGGGGTGAAATGCGAAAGCATTGGTTGTGTGCACACTCTCTTCGTCATGCATCTTGTATATGAGGTATTCCTGCTCTATTTCGTCGCCTTCGTCAGCCTTGCCTTGAGAATCTTCCTTTTTTTCGTATATACTGGTGTAATTTTCAGCATTGACCGAGGCTGAGCCTGGTGCTACACATTTCAGTCTTTCAATCTTGGTCTGAGTCTCTCTTTCAGACTTATGTGCAGCCCAGATCACAGTCTCTACGAAGATGTCTTTCTCTTTTTCTTTGATTCTAGCTCTACTTTCAATAATCTTCAGCCTGCTGGTAGGCACGACCGAAGGCTACATTTCCCATGACTTCAGACACCCCAGCATATACCGCACCCACCGACCCCTTTCTCTTAACATAAACTCCCCCTTGGCCATCACAGGCATCCCGTTCGCGGGCACCGAATCGATCGTGCAACGCCTCGACATCCGCCCACTGCCAAAAAAACACTCTCCAATGGAACCTCTACCTCCTCGCCCTTTCCAATCTCCAAGCAATGGACCAGGTCAAATAAGACCAGCTAGTACCGATCGCCAGCATCCACGGACGCCTTTCATTCCGCGGGATAATGTGCCTTTCGCTCCTGGCAGGACTGGGGGCTACTGTACGCATTCTTCGCCGTTGTCTCTGACGTGGCATAGGCCGTATGTGGCGTTATATGAGTGAATTTTGTATGGAATTAAGTTATGCAGGACATCGCCCAGACGTTCGAGGGCTCCGACTGTGCCACAAATGTTACAGCTGCTCAGAGCTTCAGGAACCCTTACTGGGATTGGGTAGTTCCTCAACCTATAGGCCAGGACACATTACCCAGCTCACTATCTTCACCCGCGAATGTGGAAGTGACTACTCCAAGTGCTACCAAGACAATACCAAATCCACTCTATCAGTACCATCTCAACCCACTAAGTGATACGCAATTGCCTGATTATCCAGTGAATCTCCCAGCTGTATTGCTTAGGATAGGTCTTCCCGCTGATATCCAGCAGTACAGCGTATGGCCCGATACCCTACGATTCTCGGCCTCCAATGACCTAAAAGCTCCCAGCCAAACCACTGCCACCAACGTCCAATTAGACAAGAACCAGGCTTCCTATAGCAAGAGATATTCGAGTTTGCTGCAGGCATATCCAACATACGATAAAGTCAGCAACAAGGCTTGAATGATGAGCATCACAAAACCAGGTGGGAGCTACGACAGCTTAAAATCTATGCACGATGCGATACACGGTCTCATAGGACACGGAGGTCACATGGCCTACGTATGCGCATTCATTGACCTTTGCTCCCTTTCCCCATCCATCAACTGAGTATACTAACCACTCCAAGAACGAAAATTCCGCCTTCGACCCAATTTTCATGCTCCACCGCCCAAACGTTGACCGTCTCTTCGCCATATGGCAAACGACTTTGCCAAACAGCTACCTCTCCCGCACCTTCGCTTCCCCCAGAATAGCTACAATTACCCCCAGCGACGCTATCAGCCAAGACTCACCTTTGACATCCTTCCACAGCACGTTGGATGGCTCATTCTGGACCTCGTCCATCGTCCGCGATTTCAAAGTCTTCGGCCACATCTACCCCGAGACAGCCGACGCCAACGCCTCCTGCACCATCCAAGCAGTCAACTACCTCTACAAACCTAGCGCAGGCGTGCCTGTCAACAAAACCTCCACCCTCAAATCCCCCCCTAAGAACATTGAATAGAGATGGACCGCAGTAACCAGGCCTCTACTACGAATGGATCACCAACATCCGCTTCGCACAAAACGCGCTAGACATACGCGCTAGACAGCAATTTCACGATCTTCGTCTCCCTGGGTGAATTTGGTAATGATCCGAAGACGTGGCTCACGGGGCCGGGTCTGGTAGGGAGCTATACGGTCTTCATACTCTTTCCGTCCGAGGCGCAGCAGGATGCTGGGATGGTGCTTCCGGGGATGGTGCCGCTGACGAAGGAGTTGAATGAGAGTGCGAGGGCGTGGTGGGTTTGATACTGCTAATAGTACGAGTGTGGAAGCTTACTCGACGGGGAGTTCGCATTGGCGCGTGGCGAAATTGAGTCGTCAATCTTTGCTTGTTGGTAACGGAGAATGACGACTAGGTGTGCTGATCTTTCGTCCAGCTTTACAGACAACAGCGGAGTCGAGAGAGACGATCTACGGAGCTTGAAGGTGTCGGTGGTGAGTTGTTCGGTTACAGAGGCGGAGAGTGACTACGCTTTTCCGAATTGGGGCGAATGAAGCACACAGGTAAACATCACGGACTCGAAGGCAGCAGGGCTGTGGTTTGGGGAGCCCATATTAGGGCGGCTTTGGGCTGGCAGATCTTAAGCATGTAGCATATAGGCATGATCTTTGCGGTCGACTCTAGAAAAGAAAGGTTGGCATAGTGTTACGATTCCATGACTCAATTAGCGACTCAATTAGTGACCCACCCCACTCTGGGCTTATCCCTCAAGACTCCTCATCTTTTCCGTGATAAACACCCTCTATTTCCGACAATCTTCCTAGCCGTGCCAAATTGCCTACCCGCGGTCATCACAATACAACAACGAAACGCCTCTTCTGACTGGGTTCCCAATTGAGGTCTCCTGAGCCAAGTTAAATTTGAGCAGGAACGTCTAGTTCCAACTTCACCGCGCCCACAGTCGCGTGTTTGTTACTTCCTGTCACGCTCGCGCCCCTCCCTAGAACAGAATTCTTGTTGTCTTCGGATGCCGTACACTTGCTGTTCCCCGTGCCTGGAGTGGTTAGCATGCTGCGCACGTACTAATCTCAATAGTTGCATGTTCTAGCATCCTTTTCTCGGAGCTGACAAAGCTTCTCGGCAGTCATTAGAGCGTCGCATGTGGTGTGTGCTGCTCCGATTAGATCGAAATGTAGCATCAGAATAGGTTGCTTCCCTTTCGAACGTGCCAGTGAAGACTCATGGGTGCACGAATTAGCGTTTTCATCGTAGGGACAAGAGCAAACAATTCTGCACTTTTCACATCACGCTGATTGATACGACCAGCAGGTCTCTCGTAAGAATCGAGATTGGAGCATGAAATCTAAGAACGCTTGCTTGCAGATATATCAACATGAAGCCCTAATATGAGCCGCATCCCATGACCAAGTGTCAATCTACGCATCAAAGTACTCCAAAATGGACAAACGGCGCCAAAAATGCGCAAGTACCACAATCAAAACACATAAAGTGAAACAATCAATCCCCAACCACGTCGTCCCCAACGCCATCCAACAACGCATCGAATCTCCTCCCAATCGTTTCCGTCAGAGCCCTATCGTATGACTGAATCTTGAGGAACTAAGATCTCCATCGCCTCGTAGTAGTCGTTTCCTTTATACTAGTCACAGGTGCATGTGATCTGTGGCCCGATGTCCGAACCGTCGTGGTCTTGATGCGAGGGGCTGGTTGGCGGTGATGGGTTTCAATGATGCGAACGGCGGGGCGCGAGGTGGTGGTGTAGGTGCGCTTGGGGTAGGCGACGGGGAGGCACATCTTGACGACGAGAACTTGCTCAGGCATCAGAATTGAAGGACGAGGAGGTTTGAGTCGTGAGATTGCTTTGCTGATTTTGTTGCCGCGGTAATTAGAAGCTTTGGGATGGTGAATCGCTTGAAGAGTAGGAAATCGGGTCAGAAAGAACGATTTATTGAAGGATCTGATAAAGGAATGGCCGAAGGATCCGCTAAATGATGTACTGTAGGATTGGCTGAAAATTGGACGAAGGATTTTCTTGGCTTGATGAAATCACGAACTTTTGTACACGATTCAGAGGGAACGACACAACGATGAAAGGCAATAGATCTAATAGGCCAACGAGTCAATCGTAATCACGAGTACCTATTGTAGCTTCGCCACGATGTTTCGGTGAAGCAATACGAAGTGGCCAAAACCAGCCTAGGAAAAGTGGGGCTATGCTGGCGTATACAACTTTAAGAAGGATCACGCGGCTAAAATGTCAGCAACGGAATAGAAACCAAGAGTAAGGCAATTGCGAAAATTGCAAGATAACTTCCAGGGTGGTCGCCATAAATGCCATTCAAAGATGTCATTGTGAGAGAGAGGCTTGCCGAAATCGGTCCCGACAAGCTTCTAATACTGCAGGATATTTCCTACAGCTGCCAGAATACTATTATGTCCAACTTTTTTCTCGAATTCTGACTGGTAGCCTCCTTCTTCAGAGACCTGATTTCTACTTCCATTTCCCAAGGACAGCAATTATCACAATGGGGATGTTGACGAAGTCTCTCCACTTCTCTTCCAACAAGGTATGAAAGCATCATAACTTTGCTCATGCCCCACTTACCTTCCTGACCCCATCGCCAACCCGGCATGCTGCAACCTCGGCTGGTTGAAGTCTCCTGCAATTCCACAGGTAAGCTGCCCAATTTGCGGCTTCAACCGGAGTCGTCCTGGGTCAATTTGGTCGTAGTGGCAGGCACGAATTCCACTCAATTAAGTCAGCTGATGGGGAATCGGTATGGCGAACAGGCGCGGTTCCCGACGCTTTTTCGAGAGCCGATATTCGATAAAGTTGTTTTTAACCAGACGCGACTTATCTGGAGCGTCGATGGTGACCTCCTGGACTGCTTTGTATATTTGTGCTGCTACTTTCAGGGTCTGAAGCCGCGCAAGTGCAATTTGATTTGACAGCTTGTCTGAAAGTATGCGATCAAGTACTTTACCATCTTTAGGGCTTGCGATTGAAGGCCCAGCTACATAGATCTTGACCTGTATCTTTGAGCTTACTCAAGTCCGCAGTCTCGGTCTTGTAGCAACCAAGGGTTTCTACTTGACGTATTGAGGAGATAGTGCTATCTTATCTGGAAAAGTCATGCCTGAGAAAGGCTGAGCAGAAAACATTGCGTTCACGGAAACCCAAGTTATTGATGAAGAGCTTTTGATGACACGTACGGACCAGAGCATCTGTAACAATGCTATCTAGGACTGCGAGCTGGGCTCTTTGTGGACGGTTTGATTCGATTAGCAGGCCAGGCGTCAACATAGTTGACTTTTGCGAGTTGCTATTGAAGTCAGAGCGGGCACATATTTGGGCTTCAAGCCCATCACAGATACCTCAGCTACCCAATAACGACTCAGGCCGAGTGATTACGGACAAAATGTCCACTCCTCTGCACAAAGTTCTGCACAAAAGTTTTGCCCACAATCGCGCTCTGTAGCCTTCGCAAGTGCAACTCCTTTTGACGCTGGGCCCAAAGGAAGCACGCGCGCCAAGACCAGGCAGCCATTCAGCGTCAAGGGGCTTCTAAACCACCAGGCTCCATTTTCTTTATGAAACCTTTGATAATCTCTGAGTACTTTTACCTGCAATCAGGCATCCCGAGTCTTCGCAAATAAATCCGGGAAGTCCTCAAAGGGCCCTACCATCGCCACTTTCTGTCGCATATCTGCCCTAGCTTTTCCAGTGATCGATTTCCATTCATGCCAACGAAGCCAGGCAGCCGTCATGTTTGGTGCCAGTAAAGGAGGTCTTGATGCTCTATTCGACCGGCCAAAGCCATTGAAGTGGCAGAAATTCTTCGCTTCACCGTTGAATTATTTGGCCAGACTACTCTACGGTCTAAAGCGAGGACAGCATACCCTCAGAAAGACGAGTGAGGCCATCACTGTAGTCTGACCTCGATGTTGCTCGGTTCGGCGACGACAACCTGCTTAAGGAGCTATGGAGGACTAGACCTAGGCTACATGTCTTCGGTCATGTTCATGAAGGGTATGGCAAAGACTTTATCGCGTATGATTGATTCGAGACCTGGTATGAGGATGTATGTAGGGGCTCGGGAGGGTTGACTGCTTTGATGAAGATGCCCGGCAATCTTGTTGAGTTTTGGTGGAGCTCAAGAGCCGCAAGTGGCACGGTGCTTGTCAATGCAGCTGCCGTATGAGGTTTGAGGTACACCGAGAGAAGAGTTCCGTTGCTGGTCTATCTGTGACGCTCGTTGTGAGCGTTGTTGTCGCGGAGGTGGCCGTGCCCAAGCAAGGGTCCTCCTGTTCCCATCTCGTGAAAGTGTTTGATAACAAGGGTACCCAAAGTATCTCCCTATATCAAATGTGATGCATCCAAGACCATTTTCTTTTCCAAAAGATTCGAAGCCTACTCTCTCATCGCCCCTCTTATCCAGCACGACCTCAGGTGAGCAGATGAGAGCGTTCCCCTACGTTCTGTCCTCGAAGCGCTAGCAATTCTGTAGAGGCGGCGAGACTTCCGGAATATTCGTAGGTTGCCGTCGTAAAGGTAAGTTGATGTAGTCTCTGGGCTGGGAAACCGTTGTAAGCGGAAAGCTAAGCTGGCAGAGCATGATTGAAAGAGTAACAAGAACGATTGCTGTGGTGATTGTTTCAGAAGGCTTGGCGGGTGCTGACGCCAAGAAACCCTTGATTGCGCTAGATAGCTATATGCTGACGGCCCTCGGCCCCCCACCTTCTACAGCATCTTAAGGTAGCTTGCATACACAGAATCTGCTTGACAAAATCGCGCGAACCGGCGCATCAGCTTCAAGTATCCTCGTTCCACAGCTTTACCTACGAATCCCACCTAGGAGCATTTCACCATGTGAGTATGAGTCCATGTCGTCCGAGCTGTGCATGTACTATGTCGTACGCCTTGGACAAGTGTATTCAGCGCCGAAGACTGACATCGATTCTCTTCTACCAGGAATCGCTCCCTCTCCGTTAGGTCCAAGAAGGACAATGCTTCTACCGCTACTGGGGGCTCTGGTGGGAGCGCGCCCAAGCACCGCTTCACAATGGCCTCTCTACGTGGTGTCACCCAGGCCGAGCTGAGCAAGAAGCTATTCAAGATCATCAAGAGCGAGAACCACGCTATCGGTGCCTACGAATCTGCTTCCCGCGAGCGCATCTCTATTGCCTCTCAACTCTCGGATTGGGGTGAGGCTACAGGGGATGACTCGATCTCAGACATATCGGACAAGCTTGGCGTTTTACTGTCAGAATTGGGCGAGCAGGAGGATGTCTACGCCCAAAATCTCGAGGATTACCGTGGTGTCCTGAAACAGATACGGAATACAGAGAGTTCGGTCCAGCCGAGTAGAGACCATAAGTCCAAGATTTCGGACGAGATCGCGAAGCTGAAGTACAAGGACCCAGAGAGCCCAAAGATTGTGCAACTTGAGCAGGAACTCGTTAGAGCTGAGGCGCAGAATCTTGTCGCGGAAGCTCAGCTGACCAACATCGTACGTCTCAGTTGCGCTTGTGAGAAACGTTCTTGCTGACAAACTCACGCAGACACGCCAAAAGCTCAAGGAAGCTTACGACCTTCACTTCGCCGCTACTATCGAGCGCTCTGAAAAACAAATAATGCTTGCCCGCCATGGCCGTCGCCTGTTAAACCTCCTCGACGACACCCCAGTTGTACCAGGAGACACCCGTCCGGAATTTGAGCACGCATCTCAGGCGCGCCAAATCTTGAATGATGCTGAAGAAGACCTCCGTGAATGGACGCCGAATCTCGAGCCCGTCCACAGCACAGCTACTGGCATGGGCACGAATCTTATGCCTACTGAGGCTGGAACAGCAGGGACCAGTGTCAGCGGACAGGAGGAGGCGCCGATGAGTATTGCGAATGGTAGTACTACAGGTCAGCTCGGTTACCCGGAACAGAGAGACCTCAGTGGGAACTCAAACATTGCGCAGCCTGAACCTACGTCTAGCTATCAGGTGTGAACAAACTTTGATCTAAGTGTGGCCCTTTCACCACGCCGCAGAGTCCGAATTGTAGTTCGGCTAAAGTCTACGAAGCTTCTGTTCTATGTGTTAAAGCGAGGAGCACTTGGGGGTTTTCGCACTTAATTTTGCAAACATCCATTTTAGGTCAGCCCTTGAAATAATTTTTCATGGGCCTGCTTGGTCTTGTCACGTCATTGCGATTCAATCACTCGACATGCAGTACTGGTACTCATGATTGCCCAATGCCGTTCAAAAGTCCAACTTCTCATCTTCACATCCCATTATGGACCTTTAACTTAAGAAAAAGCATTACCAGGGACCAGCATACTCAAACACCTTCGACTTGTTTAATGTCTGATATGATAGATTACTTCAAGTATCATGGCAACAATATGACACCATCTCAAGCAGCCGCTTTCGGCAACAGTGGGTCTTATGCGTTTGCTCATCAATACTACTGACTAGGTTGCACTTACCTGTGGGCTAGATGAAGAAGCACTCGAGCTCATCGGTGCATTCCTCGCGATAACCAAATGAAGAAGTGCTCACGTCCTTGTTCACACCTCCTCTCTCCATCCCGTGATAGCCAGTCATCTGCTTCCCCTCCGTAAAAGTTTCTTACAACCAAGTCTGAAACGTTGAGCAGTGTCACTACTTATAAAGCACTACTTCCGTTGACTGATGATCTATCTATACAGACCACCCTGTCTGCCCTTCTTTGAGTCTTCCCAATGCCTTCGCTCATGCTTGTTCCTGCTATGAATATATACTCTGCATGTTGCACCTTATCTACTTCTGAAGAATCGGTGTCTGGCTCATACATAGCTCAGAGGACTCAGGATATCGAGTGTGGAGACTCAAGACTTCCAAGCACACCGCAAACAGTCACCGGTAATTGGAGCTTAGATGGCGGATGTACCGTACGATTCATTCAGCAGACGCTCGATTTGGGCACCACGTATCACGGCGCATTCCGCTACCACTCCGTATGCCGTGCTCATTGAGCAAGCGATCGGAAGGTGAGCCCCAGAATAGAGCAGAAAGCATGCCAGAACCAAAGCACCTGAGCAGCAACAAGCACCAGCCGGATAGCAGCGAATGGACAGATTCAAGGCTTCGCCTTGCTCAGAAGTCCTCGACTACAGTCCTCTTTGTGCACACGCCTCCAATGAGATCGCACTGTGTCAAGCAACGCAATATCTGCTCTGTCTATCCCATGAGTGAATGCTCTTACTCTGTCATAGGGCTCAGATTGGATGTAGACGGCAGAAGCAATGTGAAATGTTTATTACAACTTGTTTCTGCAAGAGTCTTTTGTTTCCCCTCCATGTAGCGAAGATGAGTAATAGGTACGTAAAATGTCGAGGGCTTTTTTCTGCTCTCTTGGGTGTTGCGGTGCCTGTTATTAAGTATGTTGTTGAATCAAAGACAGTCGCTAAGTATGTTGCGCATTAAAAACGCAAAATCCAAGGAGGGGGCCTGCTCAGCGTAGAGGATCACGCATAGTTCCGTCAGCAATGTGCAACCATGAAAAAGAGAAGTTTGAACCTCGGATTAACTTCTTGGAATATGGATGACTTTTGCAACCGCAGGATCTCAAATCAGGAAGCATGAGAGTCCCATTAGTTCCAGGTCCCACTTCACTACAGACACCAAATTTCCCGAAGATGGTGAATCTAAGGTGACCTGTCTTTGATCATAACCTTTCACCTCTGTTCTGTTTCTTTTCATCAGCACAATTTATGGGATCATGCGCGGTAGTCTAATGTCCGTTGAACAGGACAATAAGTCACTAGAGCAAATGTTCGACAAGATTCCATTGAGCATACGTGCCAGAAACACAGCATCATTCGAGCCTTCCCGTCGCAACAAAGTCAAGACATACGGCTTTCATGAAAAACCCTCAAGAATTAGGAAGGGTTTTGTTTTGTCGCGTTTTAAGCTCTCTTCCAGCATTTCTATCACAGGTGGGGGAACAGCAAATGGTGCACTGTCACAACGAGCAATACATACTCATATTCATGATAGACTTCATCGATTCGAAGTATTTTACACTTTGAGCATTCAAATAAACGGTCTCTTCATGTGACAGCCCACAAGCAATTGTCTAATCCCTTCGAAAATTTTTACACTTTGACCACTCAAACATGCACTCGCGTTCGTATTGAAAGCCAGGGCTGTAATTGCCTTACACGACTGAGCGTCTCGTTTTAGATTATGGCGGCAATTTTGTCTCAGCTACCACAGTCTTTCGGTTTTTTCTTTCTAAGTCACTTGCTAAGCGATCAGAGACTCTAAGGTAGCTTGCTAAAGTCTTAACACAGATGGGCGTTGTTGGTCAGCACTTCGCTGGTCGAGCCAGTACCGGTGGTAATTATGACGATCAATTCTCAATGAAGATGGTCTGCGCTATTTCTTCAGCTCCATTCGGTAACAAGGGCGCTGGGGGCAGCAAGAAAGGCATTCAATCGCAGCCTTGAAGAGCTACCTCAGATGACTGATAGTACTTCAGGGCACGGCGGGCGGTGGTATAGGTATAGGTGGCCGCAAGGGCAATTAGTGACTGCAGGTCTCCTGTGCCTACTGTGATACTGATCGAAGGATAGACTGCACCACCTGTAGGATCAAGGCGCGTTACCAAAGAGAAGCATAAGATGGCAGAAGCATCCGACAGTCTTACCAAGAGTCTCAGGACTGGAGACGAAAGACAGTTCGGCAACATCCTCTAATTTATCATAGACAAAGTCTGCCGCGCAATCGGACGTGCACCGCCGAATTGCCCACCCCGAATTTCAGCAAGCACAGGCGCGGACTTCAAAGATTTTCCGATAGCTGTGTTTGCGGAGAGGACTCTAGCTAGAGACACCAGGAGATTGAACGTGCAATAGGGGGTCCTGTGTAAATTATGTTTTAAAGAAGACCAGAGATCCTGAAGGCCATCGAAGAAGCCCGCGAGGGACAAATCATGGTCACTCACTAGAATTCTATGGTATAGGCTTAAAAATTCTCCTCGTCTTCGTTCAAGCATCATGTTGCGTACGTGTGGTGGGCCTGTTTCCATTCCTTTCAGCATTACCACGAGGCTCAGTAACGCTTCCAAAACCGGGCAAAGACGGCTTTGGCCTTAATAGCAACAGATTAATCTACCTGCCTCCTCCTGCTGCTACTTCCATTGAAAGCTATTATGGGGTGGTGTGTTGGTGTAGTTTCAGATCCCATGGTCGATGCCTATCTCAAACTAATAGCTGCGAATCTTTCTTTTCATTTTCTCCAGGCCTTACGTTACCCTCGAAATGGAGGGTGGGCTTCTTTTGTGATTATAACCTGTACAAGCTACTTTCCGAGTCAGACTTCTACCTTTGAAAACCGCTAGTGACATATTACCAAGCCCTCTGCCAGTGGGCACAGAAGTCCCACTAATCTGCCCATTCGTCTTCGTCGTATCCTAAGAGTCATTCCCGGAGCCGGCTTCAAGATGTGCAACAGCACACCGAAGCATTCGTGGGCGCTGCATATTTGAAGTTTGATGTTCGCCTACCACCCCATTGGCTATAGAAGTCGAGGGCTTGCTTCTTGAGCTCGATTTCGTTATCGAGACACGATATTTAACCGCAATCGATTGATACTGCCGTTGAGTGGTGGAAGGTGCGGGGGTGCTCTCTTAGTCATCAACCACTGCTTTAGTTGCCTCAGTCCCTCAGACGTGGTGTCACACCAAGCCCCTTCGGGTTGGTTAATGCTTAGTCATAGAACGAGCATTACTACGTCAGTGCGGGCCACCCCAACGCTAATGCCGCCCCAACGCGAAATTTTTTAAACTTTTCAACAATCACCTTCCTACCTACATACCACCCCCAAATCATGGCCGAACCATATGCCGCAAGAGAGGTACGCGTATAAGAGGTTCTTACAGTTATTCCCCCTGGAATTAGGCCTAACATTAGCCGGTTAGCTATTTAGTTTCACCTCCTATACGCGCAGCTACGCTGCGGAACAGGGAAGGGAATTTTGACTTTTTCGAAAATCGAGGAAGGGAATTCAAAAAATTAGGACAAATATTGGTACAAAAAAAATTCCCTTCCCTAAAGAAGGGAAGGGAATAGAGTCAAAAAGGCCGATTCCCTTCCCTGTTCCGCAGCGTACGCGCAGCTCCTAAACCGGTTTAATAGAGTTAAGCCTAAACAGAGCCACTATTTCGCGTTTATAATAGAAGAAGAAAACGCTGTATACTAGTACCTATAACGTCTTGATTCTTTATATACGTTTTACTAGCGCCCGATGTTTTTAAAAATTATAAATTTAATTTTACGCGAGCGCCTAGGCCCGGTTAAATATATAGAAAGTTATTAACCTACGCGCTTTTTAAAGTATAATCCTTAGTATAAACTACGCCGGTAGAAACTCTTAATAGTATAGCGAAAGAATACTTATAAACTAGAAGATATTTTAAACTAGTTTAAATATTTTCGCGACGTATACCTATAAACCGGGGTAGATTTAAATAATATTTATAATTTTAACGAGACTAGGTTCCGTATTAATATTAGTAAAAGTTAATAAATTATTATAGAAAAGTAGGATAAGCCTCTATACTAAATAAATATAAATAATCGGGAGTACGTTACGTTAGTAGAGTATATTAGCGCGAATAACTTCGCGCTTCCGCCTATACTAATTCTAGCCGGGAAGTAATTTTTAATCTATTAATTTCGAGAGAACTTAGATCCTAATACTCTTTAAGGCGTTAATAATTCTAGATATATAAATAACGACCTCTATATTACGATCAAGGTTCGCTAAAAATCTTAGTAGATTTAATATATTTAGTATACTAAGGGTCTATTTACTACTCGACGTAATATATAAACTAATAAATAGGTAAGCGCTTAACCGTTTATCTACTCGATACTAGAATAAGCGAGTAAATAAATAAATAGCGTAGTTTCTTTCTTCTATATAGACTACGTACTTTTTTAATAAATAAAAACTTCGTATTTAACTTCCTTTAAGATTTTTAATTATAGATTCTAAATATAAATATTTATTAAACTATTAATTAAGTTTATTAAATTTATCTAGTTTTATTTTATATTAATACGAAGTGTCACGGGGTAGACTTTAGTAGGAGTATTACTATAATATTTATTAAAACGGCGGGCTGAGCCCTACCGCTAGCCCTATCGGGACTAGGGTGATACTAGGATTCTAGTATATTAGGGCCAAATCCTCTATAGAATAATTAATATCTTTTATACTATATACTATTATATTAACCCCTTATCAAATAGTAGTAACGGCGACACTAACGTAGAACCATACCTCTTCTATATTAGTGAGAACGATTATACTAGTTATAAGTAGTAAAATAACCCCTAAAACGGCTAATATACTCCCTATTAACTACTATATTCAAAATAGTTTACTCCGTATCGACAGCGAGCCTTATTTATTTAGCGCTTCCGTACCGTACCCTACTACCTTAAATAAGTACTTCTAAGCTCTTTATTAAGTTATTAAAGTAATTTATTTAATACCCTTTTTATTTAGGGTATTTATAATAAATATTAAACTAAGTATTTAGAACGTCCCTTTATTTATTTCTCTTTTATTAATATAGTTATTTATTTTAATAAACTACCTATTAGGTAAACGTCTAGCCTAGTAAATATATTACTAACTATATCTCTTACGCTTCCGCTATAGAAAAAGAATACTAGAATACTAGTCTTTTAATACTACTTTTATTATTCGCCTAGTATTACTACTTTTAATATTTATTATTAATTATTATTTTAGTTATTACCCTAGAAGAAGTTTAGCTAAGTCTTATTATAATTAATTTTACTTTTTATTTATAAGAATTCCTATTATTAAATAAATATATCCTAAAATAAATAAAAGTTACTTTTAATATTAGACGAGTAATTATTTAGATAATTATACGGTCTCTTTATCCTCCTATTAAAGTACCTCTTTAATATTTATTAAAGAGGGCCTAGAAAGCGAAATAGTTTAATGATAACCTTTTAGAGTATACTAAATTTAAGTAACCTATTATATAATTACCCTAGGTTATAGATAAGATATTTATAATACTATTTATCGGTACCTTCCGAAGGGATATTAAAGAACTACGTTAACGCCTATAAAAGGAGTAATCTTTAAAGGACGAACCTAAAGATAAAGAAGTTATAACTCTTCCCGAGCCTAAATAGTTTACTATAAATTCCGAATAAATAATATAATTTATAAAATCGTTAGAAATTCAGGCCTTTATTATTAAGCTAGTAGTTAGGATAAAGGAAGGCCCGATAGGACCTTAAGATTTATTAAGAATAAATAGTTTAGCTGGTTAAAACGGTATTAATTTTAGAGTAAACGCCTAGAATAAGTTAAAGCTCGAAAAGATTAAATTCTTCGACCTTAAAGGCGATAAAAAGGATAACCTATTTATTTTAAAAAAGTATATTATATATAAGAACGTTTTCGACTTTAAGGATCGCGTTAATAATATAATTAAATAATACGGCGAAGAGGAAGTACGAAAGTTTCTACTTTTATATCTTAAAGGAGTAGCCCTTAAATAATTCTTAAATAAATTAAATATTAATATTAAGGCGTTAATATATACCTTCGCTAGCCTTAAATAAATAAATTATTTTATTAAGTAATTTAAAATAAAGACGCTAGAAACTATACGTAAACTTCGTTTTAATAAATATAAATTCGTTTAAATATATATTAATAAAACGCCTAAATAATATATAAATAAAATATTTAACCTAATTAGGGCCGCCGATATTCCTAGTATATATTAATAAATATTTATAATCTACGATTATATTAATTTTAATTTTAAATCTTTTATTAATCCGCCTAAGCCTAGCGTCCTACTAGATAAATTCCTTAATTTATTTAACACTAAGGAAGAAGCCTAGCTAGGAATAATACGAAGTAATAAAACGACTAGGCCTCTACCGCCTCCTAAACTAGAGAGCTTATGATAAGGCTAGTAGAATTATTAATAACTTAACTAGTTCTAGTTATAGTAGAACTAGTTACCTTAGGCTACTTTTTATTAATTTATTAATCCGGCCTATTAAAATATATTAAGTATCCCTTAAACGTAGTAGTAGCCTCGTTAAATTCAACCGCTACTTATTTAGTTATAAATCATTAGTAGTAATATTAATAATATATCTTTCCCTCCTAGAAATAGGAATCGTCCTAACTTTTAACCGCGCTAAGAAAACCGCGGGCCTATAACCGGTAGTTATAATCCTAACCGTTTCGGGTAATAATAAATACCCTCTAGGCGTATAACTACTTATTATAAAATCGAGGTATAAAAGGATTATTCTTAGGAAGATAATACTATAGAGTAATAAATAGAAGAGTAATCTACGCCTAATATTAATTACGCTAAGGAGTAGAGCTAGGATTAGTAGTAAAAGGATTACTATAATAAATAAAACGAAATAGCCGGTTATTAGGTAACTATTATCGATTCGCTTAAATAAATCGAGTACCGTATCTATAAGGAGTCGTTCTTTTTTAAAAACGTACTATATATATATTTTAGAAATTAAGGCTTAGGTAGGAACCCTACTAAAGCCTCCTACCCTAGATATTTAGTTATAAATATTATTTAAAAGAGTAAATAGCCTTTAATAATAAACGAGAATACGGAAACTTATTATTAGGCTGAAACGAATAACGAATTATTAAAATAGAAACCCATTATTAAATTAAATTACGACTCTTCCAAAAATACGGGAATAGGATAAATATTTAAGAAGTACCGGTACGCCGGTATTCGGGTCGGCCTAGACCCTAAAATTAAAGTAGAAAAGGGCTATAAAGATACTAGTTATAAAGTAATTATCGCCGATTATAAATTTATAGTACGCTTCCTCCTAAAAGCTAGAATTCGTACTATAATAACTTTACTCTAAGTTACCGGTATTAGTATTAACCGCTATATTATTTCTAAATATATCGTTACCTCTTTATACTTCCCCGGGAAAGATAAAAGTAGTAATAAAATAATAGCCGAAACCGCCCCTAGGGAAGTCTATATTATGGATAATCTTAAAATAAATATATTTATTAATATAGACGTTATGGCCCCTAAAGGAATTAATATATCAGTATCTCGTTAAATAGCCCGTATCGGTAACTACGATATAGAGTGCCCTATCGACGTCTATTTAAGGGGTGTAAATATGAACCGGCCGGTATATATTACGAAAATAAGAGTTATCCCCCTATAAGTTATTATAATTATCGAAGTCTATAAACTTAATCTATTAGTACGAGATTACTTCTTTAAACCGGTAGATACTAATCTATATCTCTTTACCGGAATCGTTAACGATAAAATAAAATTAGTATTTATAAAGAATAAGACGGATAAGTTCGTTAAAATTCTAAAAAATATAAGGCTTAACTAGGTACTAGAGGTTTAATTTAATAACTACTATAGTATTACTATAGGCGATGACGATGTTCGCGAGCTCGTTATACGAAGGCCTCCTTAGGAGTATAAAGAAACTTTTATTAAAAACGCTTTTAATAGTACGGTTACCGCTAGTACTAGTTTATTACTTCTTAAATAACTTTTAGGGGGTAAAGATATAAAGAACTTAACTAGTTCCCGGCCTTCTATTCTATTAATAGAGGTGATTATTTCGGTAAAGAATAGTATCCTCCTAAACGGTATTATTATTCATAGTAAATAACCGGAGCTAGTAAAGGTTATTAATTAATTCCCTATACTCTAGGTAGAAGGAGGCTTTATTAATATTCTAGAAAACGAATAAATACGTATATTACTTCGCGCCGACTAGGAAGATAAAGTATTTAAAACGGTATATATTTATCCTATAAGTAACGAGAGCCGGAAGATTATTAACGAAACCTTTAATAAATTATATATTTAGGGACGATTTAAATAAACGATATAAGTTACTTTATTTAGCTTCCTAGTCTTCGTTATTTAGACTATAAGATTAAACGGTATTAAAAAGGGCCGTACCGTTATTAATATTCGAGGTTTAAATACTATAGTTATAGTAAACGTCTACTATTTATCTTTATAGAATAATATAATTAGCGCCGTTAAGGGTTATCGTTAAATTACTATTATCGACGCGGCTAGTTTCTTTTATTAATAACGAGTATACTTTAAAGATAAATATAAGTTTACCGTCGTATTATACCGCGGCTAGGAGACTTTTAATATTACGGTAATAAGATTTAAGAACTCGCTTACGTACGTATAATAGTAAATAAACCGGATCCTACGTATCTATAAAGTATTCGCCCGAGTATATATCGATAATATTATAGTATTCTCTTAGACCCTCGAGGATTATATTTAGTATTTATATATAATATTTTCTTTATTTATTAAGTTTAATATTTTAGTTAACCCTAAGAAGGCGTTTATTAGTTATTCGTTAATTATACTATTTAGTTAGAAAGTTAACTCGTTCGGGTTATTAACTTTTAAAGAAAAATTTATAATTATTAAATAACTAGCTTTCCCTTAAACGTTAATAGTATTTAAAACGTACCTAGGAATAATTAATTAGTTAAGAGATTATATTAAAGATTATACTACTTTAGCTAGGCCTTTATAAGATAAGAAAACCGCGTTACTAAATAAAGTACCCCCTATAGGCGCTTAGCGATAGGAATATATTAAAAAGACTAGTTTTAAATTACCTTCCTTATAAAAGATCCGTTTGTTTAAAACTATTTAGAATACCCTTTTTAAACCTTCCTTTTTATACTACTTCGACGATAAAAAGGAACTATTTATCGACTTTAATACTAATAAAGAATTCGGTTACGGGGTTATAGTTTATTATATTATAAAAGAGCTAAAAAGCCCTTATCTTAACCGGAAATAAATTTAATTTATCCTTTTCCTTAGCCGACTCTTTAAGAATATAAAAATACGTTATTAACCTACTAAAATAGAACTAGTAGGAATAATATAGGTATTTATTAAGATTAAGTATATAGTCGAATTAGCCCTTAAGACGGTCGTTTATATTAATTATAGAGCTACGCTTAATATAGTTAAATATATAAATATAACTACCTTATTTACGGTAAAGATTAATTTACGTATCGTACGGGCCTTAGATTATATTCAGCGTTTTTAAAATATAGAGATCCGTTATAAACCTAGCGCTAAATATATAGTACTAAACGCCCTATCCCGATTATAGTAGAAGGACGTAATTAGGGACTTTTTAGAAAGCGAGCTAGATATATTTTAGGTATATATATATAAAGTCTATATACTAGTAGAAATAAACGCGTAATTTAAATAAGAATTACTTTAAGGGTACTAGAATAACGATTATTAAACTAAAATAAATTATATATTTAACTATAACGTAGAAACCGGCGAGAATATTATAGATCTTCCTTTTTCGAAGGGGGATAACGGTTTAATATAGCGTACTAATAATTTAACTACTAATCGCGTATATACGCCGGAGCGCCTATATATACCTTCTTTATATATTAAAATTATATTTAACGTCGTATATTCTAGCTTATATATAGGAAGATATAAATACTATAAAATAATAACTAGGTACTAGTATATATATAAACTAGATAAGAAGCTAGGGGAGTATTTACGATACTATTTATAATACTAGTTATTTAGTACTCCTAGGTATAAGCCTTATAAAGTACTATAGCTTATTCTTATACCGCCCTCTCCTTTTTATACGATTTTTATCGATTTTATCCTAACCTTACCCCTTTCGCAGGAAGGATTCGATAATATTATAATTATTATATATAAATTTTCCTGAAAGGTAACCGCGATTCTAGGAAAATTAATATAGAAGGTAGAGTAATAGGTATATATACTTTTATATCGTTTATATTTAATAAACTAGGGTATTCCGAAAGTTATTCTTTCCGACCGCGACTAGAAGTTTATAAATACTCTATAAAAGGCTCTATTTAATAAGTTTAAAGTAAGTTTAATATTTTCTACTACTTATTATCTATAAACGGATAAATTAAGCGAGCGTATAAATTAAATTATTAAAATTATATTATGATTCTAGATCGCTACCTTATAAAACTCTAAAGCCTAGGAAGAAGTACTACCTTTTATAATTATATAATATAATAATATATTCTCCTAGCCTATTAACTATACCCTAAATAAAATAACTTTTAGTTTTATTATTAATAACGTATTAGACTTAAGAAATTAGGAGAATAATATTTTATTAAGGGAGCTAGTACGTATTTAAACTTCGAATATAATTACCTATATTTAAATATACGATAAAGAGTATTATAATCGTATTTATTACCTTTATTATTTTCGTTAAAGGGACTAGGCCTTACTACGCCTATATAAAGATTATAATATTCCGGTAAATAAGTTTACTAGTCGTAAATACGGTTAATAAATAATTAGGCTATTTAAGGTTCTTAACTATATCGGTAGACTCGTATACCGCCTTAATATCCCGGAAAATTAAAAGATTTATAATATATTTTTAATAATATAGCTAGAGTAGTACCTACTACCGGATAAAGACCCTTTTAAATATCTACGGCCTATTAACCTTAAAGTAGTAGAAACCGAGCGAGACGATTTAGAGCTAGAATAAAAACTAGAGCGTATCTTTAATAAACGCGTTATTAAAAAGGGGAAGGGTTATACTACCGAATACCTCTTATCCTAGAAAGGCTAGGGATCTATATAAAACTATTAAATAAACGCTAAAAATATTTTCGCGGGCGAATTTATTAAGGAATACGAATAATAGGTTAAATATTAAGCTAAATTCTTCTTCTAGGGTCGATAACTCTAGAAGTATAATTATATTTCTCTTTTATATTATCGCCCTTTACCTACTTTTATTAGGAAATAACCGTTATATTAAATCTATTTATCGAGCTCTATTTAGAGTACGGGTACTATAATAATATTAAAGGGGTATTATACCGAGAACCGGTAAAACTACTCTTTAATAGTCTTAAATTATTCGTTTAATCGTACGCAGAGTTATATAGCCCGAATATCCTAGTATAGTATTACCTATATACTTCTTTATATAGATTTAGGTATATACCCCTCGTTATCGCTATTTCTTAACTAGGTAGTATACTTATATAGGAAAGAGCTTCGGATAATATAAAAATTATATAATTATTTAGCCGAATCGGGACTAGCTCCGCGCTAAAATAATTTTAATTCTAAAAGTACCGCTAAACGACTTTTACCTAGATCTGGCCTAGATCTAGCCTAGATCTATATTAAAACTTTACTTTATTAATATATATTTAGGGCCCTAGTCCTTTAGTACTAATATTTTTATAATATTATACGTATACGCCCTTATTTTATTAATATTATGGCTCCTACCGCTAGTTACCTACGTTATCTTTATACCGCCCTATTACTTTACCTCGTTATCGCGATTTTAATATTAAGCTTTACGGCTCTACGCTAAATTTTAAGGCTCTACGGGCCTACCCGTAATTAGTCGATAATTTAGAATATATATTATTTACTTATTTACTTTTATATATAGACGCTACTTATATTATTACCTATATAAACGTATTAATGAGGGCGTTAACTTCTTTCTTTTAAATTAGGCGATTTATTACGGGGTAGACTTTAGTAGGAGTATTACTATAAATATCTATTAAGATAACGGGCTAAGCCCTACCGCTAGCCCTATCGGGACTAGGGTAACTCTAGGATTCTAGTATATTAGGGCCAAATCCTCGATAGAATAATTAATATTTTTTATACTATATATTATTATAATAACCCCTTATCACTACGACTTTATATAAATTATCGAAAATTAAATAATATTATAATAAAGAATCGGTACCCTCTATTAAATATTAGCGAGTTATAAGATCGGCTTATAATAGTAAAAATCTTTATATAATTAAATCTTCGAGGCGCGTATAATTTAATTCGAATAAAAAAAGGCGAGGAGTAGAAGACTACTTTTAGAACTAAATATAATTATTACGAATACCTAGTAATACCCTTCGGATTTATTAACGCACTAGTAACCTACTAAATATTAATTAATAATATTATATAAGTATACCTAAATATAACGGTGATTATATACCTCGATAATATCTTAATTTACTCTATTAATAAAGAAGAATATATCTAATATATATAGAATATCCTAATTTATTTATTACTAGCTAAGCTTCTTTTTAAATTAAAGAAATACGAGTTTTATAAAGAATTAATTAAATTCCTTAAATTTATAATTAATACTAGAGGTATTTATATAAGTCCTAAGAAGATTAAAAGTATTAAGGAATAATTTATACTATATAATATTAAGATAGTATAGAGTTTCTTAGGATTTACGAACTTTAATAAAAGGTTTATTAAAGACTACTCTAAAAAGGTCTTACTATTAACGGATATTATAAAAAAAGATATTACTTTCTAGTAGAGGAAAGAATAATAACGATCTTTTAAAGTATTTAAAGAGGCCTATAAGAAACCGCCGGTACTATATTTCTTTCGAAGTAACGAACTAACTCGAATCGAAACCGACGCTTTAAATTTAATAATAAACGCTTATATACTCTAATAGAGAGACGATAAATAGTACCCTATTATATATTATTCTAGAAAAATATTATTAATAGAATAAAACTATAATATCTATAATAAAGAATTACTAGTAGTAGTATCCGTACTAGAATAATAACGGGTATATATAAAAAGCTATTTAAACTTTACTATCTTTATAGACTATAAAAATCTTTTTAATTTTATAATAATAAAATAATTAAACCGAAGGTAAATTAAATAGTTAGAATTATTAGGATAATATAAATTTAAAATCTTCTATACCCTAGGGAAGAATAATAGTCGCGCCGATATATTTAATAAGCGAGAAGATTATATAGAGGATAAAAACGTAGTAATATAACTAGTCCTTATTTAGTAATAGGATAAATTACTAGTTCTAATATAATAACTAGTAGTAACGTTATATATCTTTATTCCCGGAATTATAAATAATATTCGGAAAGAATACGAGAACGATATTTTAACTATTATATTAAGAAGTTAGTAACTATAGGCTAAATTATTAAAATATAATAAAAAGATTTATCTTCCTAAAGAATATCTTAAAGAAATTATTTATAATTATTATAATAATCTAGTTTAAGGATACCCTAGAGTTATTAAAATTATAAAACTAATTTATAAAGAATACGACGCGCTAAAACTAAAATCGTACGTCGAGAAATATATTAAAGAATATATCGAATACTAGTAGAATAAATCTATAAGGTATATTAAATACGGTTAAATCTAATTCGCCTTAATACCGGAAATATTATAGGACGATATTATAATAAATTTCGTTATTAAATTACTAAAATTAAAGAATCCAATTACTTTAGAAACTTTTAACTCGATAATAATAATCTATAATAAATTTAATAAATACGTTATAATAATATTTATTAAGGAAATTTATAAGGCCGAATAAATCGCTTTCGTACTACTAGATCGATTTATTAAAGATTATAAAATATTTAAATCGATTACTTTTAACCGAGATAAATAATTTACCTCTAACTATTAAAAGATATTAATTAATACTATCGGAATTAAACTACGAATATTAACCGTATATTACTTATAGACGGATAGGTAGATAAAGCGGATAAACTAAATAATAAAGATATATTTACGATATTATATAAATAAGAAATAAAATAATTAACTAAAACTTCTACCTATAACTTAACTAGCGTTTAATAACGCGTAGTTTAATATAATAAAACTTACGTTATTCTTCGTAAACTATAATAAATATATTAATACGTTTCTCGATCTAAAATAAGGATTTAACGTATATAAGGCGCTAATCTATATAATTAATATAAAGGCGTTATATAAGGAAATATAAACCTAAATCGAATTAATAAATACTCGGATTAAATTAATAATAAATAAATATCGAAAAAAGTATCTTTAACTAAAAAAGGGGGATAAAGTATACTTTTTAATAAAAAATATAATAAATAAAAAACCGAGTAAAAAAATAGACTATATTAAAATCGGATTATTTTCGATTAAGAAGAGTATTGGACTAGTTAATTATATATTAAATCTTCTAGCCGACGTTAAAATATATTTAATATTCTACGTCTCTCGATTAAAGTTAATAAACTTTAAGATACTTTTATAAAATATCTTTTATTTCTAGATTAAAGAAAAAACGGAGTTCGAGGTAAAAGAGATTCTAGGTTAAAGAGGTTAGGACTACCTCGTTAAATAAAAAAATTATAACGAGTTAGAAAATACTTAAGAGTTATTAACGAATCTAATTAACTATCGGGAACTTTTAAAGAAGTTTTAGGAATAACGATATAAAAAAACTAGTCGAGGGTCCCTAGTAAAAGGGATTTTAAAAATATAAAATTATCGAAGTATAAAACCAAAGCTACTGTATATTTTATTTTACCGAATTTTTTAAATTCTTCTAGACGCTCTAACTCCTTTATATTTATAAAATCTTTATTAAATATCTTTTATTTACGCTCCTTTAAGAATTTCTTTTATTAACGAAATCTCTTTAACTTCGTATTCTTTTAATTAACGACTTCGTTCGTTATTTTCTATATAATGTTAATCTTTTCTTCTTTACGTTCTAAGCGCTTTAAAGCTTTATTAATTCCTAAAAAATTAATAATAAACTCGAAGGGCTCGTATTATTTCTCGGTTTTAATATACTCCCTATACTTCGATAATAACGAGGATAATCGATATTCGGTTTAATATATCGCGTAATATATATATATAACTATAACTATAAGACCTTTAGAAATAACCTATTTTTATAATTTATTACGTTATTTTATCTAACGAGAAGATATAGAATTATCTTTAAAGATAAAGAAGGTTAGAAAGAAAGAGTAATATTATAACTAAAATTCGCTAAAAACCTTAATAAACTTAATATATTTAATATACTAAAGGTCTATTTACTACTCGATATAGTATATAGACTAATAAATAGGTAAGCGCTTAATTATTTATTTACTCGATACTAGAATAAACGAGTAAACGAATAAATAGCGTAGTTTCTTTCTTTTATATAAACTACGTACTTTTTTAATAAATAAAAACTTCGTATTTAATTTCCCTTAAAACTTTTAATTCTAAATTCTAAATATAAACGTTTATTAAACTATTAATTAAGTTTATTAAATTTATCTAACCTTATTTTATATTAATACGAAATTTATTATCCTTTAATTCTTAACACTCCTCTCTACGAGTACTAACCTAGGTTCTATCGACGTTATATTAAAGTATTAAACAGAGAGTCTTAATACTCTATAAGGATTAAATCCGGTATTTTAACTAGTTTACGAAAAACCGCTAGGTTAGGAAGTAGAGGATATTAATATTCGATAGTTATAATAGTTATTTAACCCGGGAGGTATTTAAATATATAGAAAATAACCTTATTTAGCTATTCTACCTACTATTATACTCGTTTTATTTATATTAATTATTAGATATAAACGTTTTCTAGTTATTTAAATATTAGTATACTAAGACTATTAACAAGACTATATATTAAGCCGGGGGTAATTATTTAAAAATCGATTTCTTAGTCAATTTTCAAACTATCTAGGATAAAGTATTTAAATTAAATATTATCGTATTAATTTAGCGTAAATTAGGCCTAGTTCCCTATAATCTAGATATTATTCTACGTTATATTTATAAAATTTAACGGAAAGTTTCCTTAGAAAGAGTTATTACCCTAAAATAAAATATAACCCTAGATTTTAACGAATAACTAATACTATATATATACCGGTAAATAATATAATATAGGAAAGAACTCCGGGATATAAATAACTCTAAACTAGTTAATAAGTATATTCGCGGCGTAGAAACGAAAATACTTTCTAGCGCTTTTACGGAATAGGAGTTAGTAGAGTTATATTAAAAAGTAGTAACCTAGGTAGCGCGAAAAGTAGAGCCCTATATACTTATTTAAAAGGGTAGTATAGTATATTCCTATTAAACGCGCTTTAAGATTAAAGCTCGGTAAGAAATAAAGTTTAAAAAAACTCGAAGAGTATTAGAATAAACTACTATTAAGAAATAACGAGTTTATACTACGTTTAAGAATAAGAAGATCCGGCTCTTTAAAGCTACGGCTATAAAGGCGAAATTATAATTAAAGACTCAATAACTTCGGAAGTATATAGTAGATTTTCCTACGTTATTATTCTATAGCGAATGGGAGTATCTATAGATAATTAGCGTTGGGGCGGTATTAGCGTTGGGGTAACCTATATTAAATATAACTCAATGACCGCACGATTATACTTTCGCCAGATTTTCCTTATTTCGATTTTCTAACCTCTTAAATTTTCGAACGTCGAGGTTTATAAATCTACGAATATTTAATATTTCTTCTCTATTCTTTCGCTCGGGGCGAGATAAAATATAAATCTCGTACCGAGTAAATAAAAAATTAGGAAAAATAAATTCTTTTATAATAAATTACACGAAAAGGAAAAATACGAGAGAAATCGTATTTTTTAAAATCGACGTAGGTCGAGAGATAGTAAAGAACTACTATAAAAGATTTTAATTTTATTTTCAAAAAATTTAATAATTTATCGATATATCTCGCGACGAGAATTAAAAAACTAATTTATTTAATTTATTAATTATTCTTAAGTATATCGTTATAAATAAGGGTTACCTGATAAAAATATAGGATTCTGCGCTCAGACCTGCCGCCGTTCAGCTACGAAGTTAGTATTTCTAACCCGAAGGGGCTTAGTGAACGGGAGCTAACCCGAAGGGGCTTAGCGGTGGCTCGGCAGGTCTGAGGGACTGAGGCAACTGCTTTAGCAGAATCCATAGCAAGCTGAATCATCATCCTTCCAACCCACCAAGACGTATGACCATTGTTGTCCCTTGTTCTGTACTCCAGGCGAAGGTGGAGACAGCGCTCGCCTAGATGATAGGTTTGATGAGAGTGTCACGCAAGCCCAAATGTGGCTCAATTTCAATAATCCTTGAGACAAATTCCGGAGTCAAGCCACGTTCTGGCCGAGGAGAACGATGCAAAAGCGGCCTGAATAGTGAGTCTGACTCCCGCGCAGCACTATTCGTAACAGCGTGACAAGTTTTGGAGGGTAGTTTCAAGACATACACCGAGAGCACCCAACGAACGCTTCAAATCATTGTTCATGAGATATGTCAAAATTTTCTGGAGATAGACTCATGTATATAGTTTTACATTAGCGTTTTCGTTGGCGCAGAAGGTCTGAACAAGACCATCATAGCTCGAGAATGGGCTTTTTGACCCTTTGAAAACTTGCCATGACCATGAGAGCAAACAGTATTCCCTAGAGCGCCCATGAGCACTTGATCAATTACAGCAGAGAACCGGCATTTACTTACCGCTGAAACAGAAAAGCATATTCCCATTGACCCTTGACCTTGGTGTTTGCCGATAGAAAATAGTTTGCCCATTACTGGGCCACCAATAAGTTTTGCGACGATTTCCAACACGGCAACCGAGGTAAACAACCGTGCGTGATAGGTACGGTCAATCAAAGAAGTAGTGAGACCCTGTAGAGCGGGCTCCTCGCCCTCACTAAGGCCGCAGATAAACAATGCTGGATCAAAAGCTTAGCATGCTGCGACAACGGTACAACTTTGATCGCTTACCGAATAATAACATCCAGCTACGATATGATAGCTGCAACAGCACAAAGCCGCACACCGCTATGAATAAGGATATTCGAATAACATTGAGATCGAGCATTTGCGCTTTGAGACCTCGTCGATTCAAGATCGACGAGAAGAGCGGTAGAAAGGCTACTGTCGCCAAGGAAGACCCTCCTGCCTGGGCAAAGCGCAACCAGGTCGTCTGGCTGAGGCCCCAGTGGAAGTTGTAAGAAGCATATTGATATACATAAGCCTTGCTGATCATAGCGAAATGTTTGAAGCAGAAAAGCAAGTAACAGAACGGAAGTCCCGGCATCTGAGTTAAGGTAACAATGTCCCTCCACCATTCCTTGGTCTCAGGAGTTGGGGTGGGTAGCCTATCGTGGATTCTACCGGGAAGCTGTTCCTGCGAAGAAGGTTCCTCCTCGTCAGAGTCGTTGGGCGTGTTTGTGTCGGCGGCGCCCAACAGAGGGCTCTGTGGATGAGAAGAATGGTGGTTCAACGACTCGGGCATAAATGCAAGAACGAGAAGACCCAGTGCCAGTGCTCCGATGGCAACCGTAAAAGGAAGCCAAACCCTTACAAGCATCAGAAAGCCAGAGAGCGGCGGAGCCACCAACGTCGTCAAATGTGGGATTCCCGCAAGTAAATACATATATCTCGTTCTGGACCTTATAAGTAGATGCTCGCGCGAGTCAATGAAGTACCTCTGCTCACCTATGAGATTTATCAACAGTGTCGGCAATGACCGTGAAGTTCATTCCTTTAGCCACTCTTTGTGAGCCACCTATACAAAGAAAGATCGAGGATGCCCAGACGAGTTTGACCGGCAGATTAGCGTTGACATAGCAGATGAGGAGGATCCAAAGCAGGCTGCATATGGTTCCTACGCCGCACAAAGCAAGCACTAGCCGGCGACCGAACCTGTCATGACAGATCAGCGATGTTTGTACATGTCAGACGAGACGCGCTTTACCTGTCTGCAATCGATCCATAGTAGAGGGCCGTCAGTAGCGCTAGAAATAGTAAGATCAGCAGCCATACTTCTATATTATGGTCTTAGAAGTAGCGGAGGATTGCACTGACCAGGCAGCGCATCGAATGTGAACTTTAGACCAACAAGACCAGCCAATTCATTCTGAATTGGGGGGATCTTGCAGAATCGCTCCTCGACTGGTTGGCCAGTTGCGTGCACCAACTCGTCAGAAGTGGCATAGTATCGGTTGCAGATGGCTTGTTCGAACAGCTTGATCATGGGAACCTCGACCATATGCTTGGCAAAATAGGTGCAAAATTGCAGACAGAAAGTACATATGAGAATAGGATTTTGAAAAATAAAATTCTTTACAGCAAAGGCTCCATGGGCAGGCCATTCCCAGATGCTAAGCTGATCTGCTGGCTCAGATTTATCCGGGCTTGGTGGCAACAGAGCGTGCCGCTCATCGCTTTCGATGGGCGAAGGCATGGCGAAAGAAGAACTGCGTTGGGAACGATATGTTGATTCATGCTTCGACTGCCATTATTTGGAGATGTCGATGATCTAGGCAGGCGGTTGTTGGAAGACAGGCAGTGCAGGCGGGAACGTACACTGCCCGCATCAGGTACAGCCGCTCGAAGGATTCGTGTTGGCTGTAGCAAGCTGAAACATCTTTGATATGATATTCATGTAAATCATGAATAGAAGAACGTTTTACGTACAGTATATCAAGCCTTTGCAACGCGTCATGAGCATCCACACCCAAATTCTTAGTGTCGGATTGATTGGCTTATATGAGCGCGGAAATATTCCGATGGTAGCACCTCCAATGGAGGTTAGGCTGGTGTTATGTTTGCATCCCCAGTTCCTGCCTGTATCACAGACCGTTGAGCCTTCCTTGTTCAAGTAGTATTTGGATACGGAAGGCGAGGAAGGCACTATGTCTGATCTCTTCAAGATGGGTGATCTTCCTTTGTTCTTCGTACTCGTACGACGTCGTGCGGCTCGTGCCATCATTTACAGTTGGTCTCCTCCTTAGAACATCGAACGATATTACACAATACCCGCACAATTTTTCGCCGTCTATGTATTGTATAGCTTTAGCTGAAAAAGGACACAACGTTCCCCAGAGCTCTGCTGCCGTTCCTCTGTTACGTGAGCATTGCACTCGCGATATGGCCCCACCAAGAGAGCGCATCCACACTGGTTCCCAGGCTCTTCGCCTGGACCCCAACTTTGAGACTATATACCAGACTGTCCACAGCACCGAGGACAAGTTTGAGAACAATACTGGATTCGCTCCCAATTTTCGGCGAGATTGTTTCGGGTTTGTTTGCTAGGAATCAAAGAGGCGTTAGAACAGCTAACATTAGCCTCACAGGGGCAACTATCGCGAGCTTGCACTGTCAACAGGGGCCATTATAGATGCTACCGTTGAGCGTATGCGAGAAGTCGATTTTCGATTGTGATACTATGGCCTGGCACATTGCTCTGACGTTACACCACCAACGTACATCCGCCACGAGACTGCGTAGCGATTGGCTTAATAGCAGGAACAATCAAGCACAACTCCGCTCGCAGTTCACTTCTCCATAAAACTCACAGCTCTATGGTCGTAATCGTTTGATGATCTCATATACTGCTCCAAAAACCGAGTATGGCACGACCCGATCTTTCTCTTCCCCTTTATTCGCATACAGAGAAGGATATATCCAGACGGGCGTGGACCACACCATGAACACGAAAACGTAAACATACCCGAAGATCCTGATGAGAGACTGATATCGTGACGCATCCTTGTGGTCAGGGACAACCCAGCGAAACATCGTTCGAACTCCGTCCTCCAGGATGATACCAACAGCTTGTGTGCAAAAAAAGCGGATCGAACCAGATTGTTGCCAGGCGAATCCTTCTGCGACATCTGTCAAGGCATGAATGAGACCCGAGAGGAAGAAGGTGAGGAAGAGATGCGTGTAACGCGACACCAGGGTACCCTTGGGCATACGTAATATGTCAATTGTAACAAAGCTTGCAGGACTGGACATCTTTTGTTGTTGGTACTTGTGCCAAAAAATACTGCAACGATTATGGATTAGCTCTGCAAATCTAACCGAGAATGCTGTGTACACAATGACGCATTCTCGCTCGCAAAAGGAATGGGGTACTAAGTGTCTTCGAACTGAGCTCGTTTGCTGGAAAAAAAGGGGGGAAACAGTGCTTACCCCCAAAAGCGGCGCACTGTGTAAGCTTCAGTAATGGGACCAAATCCAGGCCGCCAAGAGTCGACTTGGCTGAATCTCAAAGCCACACTCACAAAAGCCATACATCCCATGTAGGTTTGGATGATACAGTACAAACTGATCCAAAAGCCGAGGGTGCTCGCCGACCTGATGATGAGTTGCTCCACAGAGCGATTGTCGGGAATCGTCCATGATCTATCGGAGAATTCGGAGTCAGCATTGCTATTCCAGGATAGAAAATGAGCCTTGAGACATGTATGGGGAGTTATTGGTGAGCTAGTGCTCATGCCACGTATTCTATGACTCAAGGAGCACCACAATGTCAGGGAATACTCAATAAACAGCCTTACATCCTGGACGTGTTGTACAGCACTGGGTTCTGATCTGGCTGGGAAGCGAGAGTAAAGAGGTCAAGGATCAAGTAGCACGAGAGCAAAAGCATAGCCTTTCGGCGTAGGAACGTAGCTCTAGAGGGAACATAATTTGGTTCTTTGGGCGAGAAGTAGGGGGCTCCAGGTACTTCGAATGCAGTGCCAAGGTTGCGTGTCGAGACTGCAGCATGATAGCCAAAACGGAGCCGGTCCCATGTTTTCGCCGTTGAATTTTCATCCCTGATAGTCGCTGACTTTCGCCCAGCTGTTGGGCCACCAACTTCAGCACTCCATTTGCTCAAAAGCGCGGTGTCGAGATACTGAAAAAGGAAGCTAACGCTGTGAGCACCGAGAAGGGCAGCCCAGATCACTCTTCCTGTTGCTTCGAGACATATTGGCAAGACTTGATGTACGCAGATGACGATAATGGGAAGGACAGCAAGGCGTAAAGGCGAGGAGGGCGATGTGAAGGCGATGAGCAAGGCGTTGAGGGATACTTGCAACACCATCAAGAATATGAGGTACGGCAATAGAGGTGACATTGGAATAGAAGCTTGGCCGTCTGGATCTAAATTTTGCACCGCATCGCAGAATGGAGAAGTGGCACCGGGTGAAAGGGTTTGCTAAAGGAAAGCTGACCTCTTCAAACAGGGATGCGATGATTTCACCGCATACGATTACGATCGAAGAGACACACACCTTGCTAAGGTACATCATATCAGTGGAACGAAACATTTCGAAATAGCAAGGCTGCAGCGAAAGACAGGCAGTCGATGACGCCATCAACGCCCCGTTCCGGATGAGATCGGCGCTGAAACGAGCGGCACCATCTGTCACTTTATGCATTAACGCCAGCCTTCATAGGCTTGAATCATATTTCTTACGCCGCACGTTATCAAACATGGTGCTTTGAATCGAAGCACGTGGAAAAGAAGAGGGTGCAGGTACAACCCGAACCATTTGAATAGCACACGCTACCAGGGGAAAGAATTGCCACAGCCCGTGGAAATATCTGCGTTTGGTTTCAGGATGCAGATAAGGTGATGACGGATCTGAGAGATCTGAGAGATCTGCTAGATAGATTCCCTTGTAGGCAACCTGCGATGGCACTTGAAACATTCCCATACGGCGTGGTCTCGGAAGCTTATCGCCAACTACCTATCAACATTTCAGAGCTCAGCCAAATTCCGCGAGTCCATCTTCACACCAGCCTCCAATCTGAACTCCAACACGATTTGAATAGCAATTACTCGTGCACCATTTCATGATCACCATGCACTTCGCCTCATTCGGCAAGCCGCGCAAACGTCATGTGCGGGTGTTATACTCGTTTAGATCGACCCTGATCTCTCAGCCTCGTCTCGCCTGCGATATGAACATGAGCTGCGAGAGGCACAGCAGCTAGAGGAGGATGCAACCGAAAATCATCTTCCGTTCTGCGAGTACTCATCTAAGGAGGGTGTCTTATCCACCTGCTTGCACATTGAGGCAGCCCACATTTCTACTCTCCATCGGGTTTTCTCTTTCACTTTGTTCGTTAGGACTCGTGTATAGCGTCTCAGAATGGCTTCCTCACTTCCACCAGGCCTAAGTCTCAAAATGATTCCATCAATGGTACCACCACCCGGCATTGAGCCCAATTTTGTCAATCCCATTACCTTGGCAGATACAGTAGTTGCCATCAGTGCGACTACGTCTGTTCTCGCATTCGTGCTGTTGTCAACGCGACTGTACTCGACTCTCAGAATCACCCGCTCAGCTTCATACGACGATGGCGCTAGTGTTATCGCTTTCGTGTTCTCTTTGGCCTACGTTGGGCTTGTCATCAGCACTAGGGGAAACGCAAGACATGGCTGGGACTTGCCTATTTCCGCATATACCGCCGGTTATTTCAAGATCATATTGTGCGAGACCATTATCGCCTCCTTCGGTTTCTTGTTCTCCAAGATCTCCATCCTCCTCCTCCTCTTCAGGCTCTTCTCGCCAACGCAGAGGTTTCGCTACTTCGCCTATATAGGTATCATTTGGACAACCATCATCTCACTCACCTCTATAATCGTCGCTGGAGCCCTATGCGCACCGAGGCAAGGCGAGTCCTTCAGCAGCATAAGCGTCGCTGAGAGGTGTACTCATGAAGACATATGGGCTGTCGTGCAAGGCGCACTTAATATGTTCTTGGACTTTTACATCCTCTACCTACCAATTCCAATGGTATGGAAGCTCCAAATGGGGCAGAAGAGGAAGATTGGAGTTATGGCCATTTTCATGACAGGTCTCATGTAAGTCTCTTCCTCCTCATCCCACCGGCTTCGACTGATATTCAAATACTGTAGTGCCTGCGCTGCCAGCACAGCCAATCTTGGTTACAAGATAAAGTTGGTGGACAGTTCTGATACTCTCTGGAATTCGTACGTGGTAAATATACTTAAGTGAGTGCGGGCTCCGAGACCTGCTCGTGTCTACTCTTCTAGAGTGAGAGGCCCTTGCTGAAGTCCAGCCAGCATCGTTGAACTCAACATCGCCATCATGGTAGCATGCATGCCAGCCTGCGCATCCTTCTCACGCTACTGCTTCCACAGATTCGAGATTATCTCTTCCATAAAGTCCCGCCTCTCTTCATCAAGATCTAGAAGCAGAAAAGAAAAGCTTTCAGAGCCACAATCTACAGCGACTGCTCCGGCGGGATCGCTCATAGAAGGACCCATACGTCACGGAGACAAGTACTGGAGAATTAAAAATCCTTTCTCTAATGGCGACGGGAGAGATGACGCACCTCCTCAGATCACCATCAACAAGCAACAATCTCGTGTCCTTCAGACAGGCGACTTCGATGTCTTCGACAACTCCAGGGATCCGCTGGCATTGGCGAATAACAAGACTAGACGTGCGTCTCTTGAACTGAAGGAAGCTTGCTTTGATGGAGAGAAGACAGCGCCGTATGATATAGTGTGAGCTTCTAGAATGTGGTATTGGAACAGCGGGCTTTCGTTTCACCCTCATGCTTGACTCTCGCAATACAACGGATCAATAGAAAACTACTTCAATCGTATCTATGAAATCCAACAGCAGAGCTTTTTCACACGAGATGACTGTCTTTCGTAAACCATTCTCAGTCTCAAAGGCCTAGCATCAGCTGCCCTTCATCGGAAACCGTTCCTTTTTTCAAACTCAAGACAATTGAATAGCTCCGAGAGTACAGTGTTTCACCTTTGCACATCGATGTAGTCTATTTCGCTTGACGTTGAGAACATCGAGGACCATTCCCCCCGCTTTACCCTCATACTAGCCCAGTGGGCCACCCTGCTCTAACTCCACCACTGTAGGTTTTGATGAAATATATCCGCATGCAGAATTATAGCAATTACTGATTACTCCAGCTATTATACCAAAAACTTCATTCATACTAGTATGGTTCGTAAGCTGAAAATATCGCTGGACGGTTATAACATGCTAGGCTGCGCGTGGGAAGACTGTTTGAGGTGACGCCTCATAGTCTGGTTGGAGTTCGAGACTATCCGCATCTGTAGCCATACCTAGCATCGCGAAGACTTTGTCTCTAGGGTCTGTCGATTCAAAGACTTGGAAGCGTCTCTAGACGTAGTCAAAATCCATGGGTGATGGTATATACTTGGCAAGAGCGATCATCCACGTTGTGTGAAAGTCTAAGGAACAGTTGGCTCGCCGACAAAGTCACCTTTGACAAGGCTCTGGAAGTTGTGAGCGTTAACGAATAAAGCAACTTCAGCTAAGATGTCCCATCTAACCGCGCTGTGACCACAGATCAACAATGTCGCCCGAGCTACAACTATTCCTTGAACGATCCAGATCCGCCGGAACCATGGCCGTCGAAAGAGGCCGCTGAGGGTAGTCTCACTCCTTGAAGGGTATACGCAGGATGGTAAAAGACAAAGTTCAGCTGCTGTAAAACGGAGGTTTTGTTGCCGCAAAAGTCTTGCTGCGGTGTACAGCGTTTTCATGAAGCTGATCGCTAGATCGCTATCATCAGTAGGGTCTCCAAACCAACCCATGACTAGGTTCGCAGAGGCAAACACAACATTTATAAGGCGGATTCGCTGCTCCTTTTCCTGGTCGTTGTTCTGATCTATGTATAGGTAGTCGATCCATTAGTACTTGCTTTCCCACCCTTTCGGACAGTCTCTTTCAGTATGGCGGCAACAGAAGTTGTGACAGGAAGGAAATAGCATTTTCCACACAGGATATTCCTGAAGATACTGGGAGCTCCCCAAGTATACGAGAAGGCCGAGTATTGCACCGAGAAAATGATCTAAAAGTACATGGATAAAGTCGCAAGCGAGCTGTGGTCCCCCTCCTTTGCGATGTACTTTCATAAGCCGAATCTTGGCAGGGGCTAAGCCTGCGTATTCGAAAGGTAGAAATCGACCTTCTTCTTCTAACACTTCTCGGCTTTTTGGCTCGAGCCCGTTGAGCAGAATGCCTTCATCATCAGATGCGAAGTCGAAACCTGAGGAGGAAGGTGGATTCATAAGTCCTTTTAAGGATCACCATTCTGAATGAGAAGACTGCCACGGCTTTGGCGTGCTCTTTGAGTGCACTTTGAGCGACTAGTCGACTGTTCTATGGTCACCACGATGACAAGCAGAACGACCGTGGAAAGGAGTAATTTCTAAGTGTAGTGAATGTGGTTGCGTTGTGATATCAAAAGATCTAGTATCAGGTCTCGTCAAGAGTTCAGTAAGAGGCGGCAAGAAGATAAATACTAAGAAAAATGCCGGAAGGCAGCTTATACATTCTACTCAGTGAGCAGAACATGTCCTTACAACCTGAAGATTGTTTCAAGGGTCAAGAAAGGGCATCAATGCAGGTCTCGAATAGCCTCATGCTCGATAAGTGGCTGTTGTGACCCAATACTTCATGCTGAAACCTGCCGGCGCTTGGAGAGTAATAGACAATTGTCTCAGATATAGAATCACCTGCATCATGACAGAAGTCATGTATAGTTTCAGGACGCGTCGTAGTTGTTATCTAGGTATCAGGACCAGGACCGAGTTCTATTTCGATTGTAAGCCGCCAAGACGTACTGGGCCGGGCCATAGACACTAATGCAGTCTCCCGGTCGACGACCTTGGCTCGCTTGGCAAAGATCCAGCCCCTCTTATCCCTCCTGCCTTGCACTTTTTCCAGAATACGAGAATGACATCGTGTCCAGCCACATATTGACAGATTCCTCTAATCAGACTACGAGATTGAAAGTCCTCACTGCTGAACGCGTCACCTGCTAACGGAAATCAAGATCAAAACAAAGAGGCTGGTTGAAATACCGTGGTAAGGCAAAATTTGAGATTCTAGAAAGCTATCAGAATTATTTGGGAAGTCACACCACCCAGTTTCCTTGCTGAACATTCTCCCCAAATTGCATCTCTCCTCTCCAAGATTGACATCACATCACGGTCATTGACTCTTACATCCACTTAATCGTACTGTGCTACATTCATCATCATTAGCTATCATCATTGTGCAGGTTCCTCCCTCCACCAGCGGCCTCGAGCCCGACCAGAGAAACGTTCTCTCCCATCTTCACCGATCACACACTCTTTCACAGACCTTCAACCATGAGGTCGGGATCGTCACTCACGGCTGCCGTAGCCGTCGTTTGGGCAGTTGCTCTAGTGGCTGCTCAAACGTATACAAATTGCAATCCTCTCACGGATGGTACGTTCCCACTCCCCAAAAGGAAGTTTGCAGGCTTGAATTCTAATATGACAACAGGTAGCTGTCCCCCAGACACAGCACTCGGCAAATCAGTCAAAATTGACTTCACAGCTGGACAATCCGATTCTTTCACTGCCCAAGGCACACCTACATATGATTCGAACGGTGCTTCTTTCACAGTCGCAGGGTCCGGAGATGCTCCACTCATTGCATCTAAATGGTACATCATGTTTGGGCACGTCGAATTCGTATTGAAGGCTGCTCCGGGTGTGGGAGTCGTTAGCAGTGCTATACTACAATCAGATGACCTTGACGAGATAGATTTCGAATGGCTTGGATATGATGGCAACACTGTACAGACCAATTTTTTTGGCAAAGGGTTGACGACATCATACAACCGAGGGGCATCATCTCCAGCGCCTGGCAACCACGATGGCTTCCACACATACGCCATTGACTGGACAGCCGATCAGATCGTTTGGTCGGTCAATGGAGCCACCGTTCGAACATTGACTCCCTCAGCCACGAACGGCTATCCATATCCTCAAACTCCAATGATGATCAAAATCGGATCATGGTCTGGTGGTGATTTCTCGAATCCAGTAGGCACTCGAGGTAAGTCGTGGTTCCTAACTCCAACTTTGACAAACAGAACGCTAAGATGTTCCATCAACAGCATGGGCAACTGGCCAAACGGGCGTCACCACGGACTATACTTCCGGACCTTACACTATGCATGTGAAATCCATTGCCGTCACAGACTACTCGACCGGAAGCCAATACAAATACTCGGGCACAGAAGGTACCTGGCAATCCATTACTGCTGTAGGTGGTACAGTTGGCGCTAGCGGCAAAGGCGCAGCTGTGCAAGCTGATGTCTCACCTGAATCAACCGGCACCACCAACAGCCCTATGCCGTTCCAGGGTACTCATAGCTCAAAGGAGTCATCTGTCTCTCAACCCAACGCAGGAGGATGGGCACCGACGACGATGCAGACGAGCGCACAAGCCACAGTGACGACTTATCCTGGTCTGCCCGCTGGTTGGACTGTTTCAAGCTCCGGCAAAGTCGTTCCACCAAGCGCGGCACCTGTAAGTGAGCGGCCCCAACCAATTTGCTTTCCCAATGTATCATGCTAATAGTGATGCCTCCAGGTCACATCCCCGCCCGTTTCGCCTACCTCGTCGCCGGCGGACTCGCAGCAGGATTCTCCTGCGGCTGGTGGCTCTGAAATCGTTACATCGTACGACGAACAAGGTTTCCCTATTATTGTTACCGAAGCAGCTGGAACTGCAACAGCTGTCAAGCATTACGATGATCAAGGCTTCTTGATCACCACTGCTGCGGCTCCTGCACCAACTTCTTCGCTTCCAGAAGTAAATGAGAGAATTGCGACGTCACCTGTGGCAGCTGCCCAGGCTGCCGAATCCTCAACCCCACCAGAAATTTCAAAGGTCTCTGCAGCATCAAGACTGTATGGACTTGGGTTCAACTTGGGCGCGGCTTGCTGCATCCTGGGAGGAATATATTTCGCGTGAACAGAATGTCGGCATACTGAAGATGGACGGCACAGATGTTGCCAATGATGGAGTTTGTTTTAAAGCATAGCGTGGAAAAGATAATGGTTGAGAAAAAGGCAGGGTAGCCGTTTCAGAGGGCAATGATTCATGGTATGACGACAAACGCGACATAGATTTTCTCCCTCTTTGGAGCTTGATACACCGATAGTAAATTCAATCTCTCCATCGCGGTCTTCACTGCTTCCTCATCAACAAAAAGCTCGTCTAAATTATTTCGAGCGCATCAGGTACAAGCGAGCCGAGGCGTTCGGCGGTTGGTCCGGGCTCGGTCTGGGTCATGAGCGGGGTAGCTTTCTGGGTAACACAACGGGCTTCGATATAAACGTCCTCCGCCTTTGCTGGCGTAGAGTTCGGACTATCCTTGATGGCTATTCGAGTTTCATTCCCTCCTGCAAGATGAGTTGCTTTCCTAGACAAGATTCATAAACTTTTCATACATACCTTAAATCTCGTCATCATGCTTGACCTTCTCTATTCCCATCCTTTCCTTAGTCTTACCCTCCTCATCTTCCTCCCATTCCTCTACATCAATATCAGCATCCTCCTCGAAAATCGGGCGATTCGCCGTCTCGGCGCCTTCGCCCCATCCGTTAAAGCGCGCCTTCCATTCTCCATCGACGTCGTACTACGCAGCATCTCCAATGCAACCAGCAACAAAGATCTCGACTTCTGGGCCTGGTTGTTCGCCTGGTCGCCTGACAAGCACTCACCAACCGTCGAGGTATCGCTAGCGCGGCAAAGATTCATCTTCACGGCCGATCCAGAGAACATCAAAGCAATTCTCGCAACTCAATTCCAGGACTATGGTAAGGGTGAGCCGTTTCACGAGGATTGGAAGCACTTCTTGGGGGACAGCATCTTCGCGACTGATGGCGACCAATGGCACAACTCGCGCCAACTAATCCGACCCCAATTCGTCAAGAACCGCGTCGCAGACTTGGACATCTTCGAAAAGCACGTTCGGCATCTCCTCTCAAAGATCGGCGGTCGGGGCGAAGAAGTCGATATCTGCGCTCTCTTCTATTGCTTCACGCTCGACAGCGCCACTGATTACCTGCTCGGAAAGAGCGTGGATAGTTTGGATGATCCAAATACAGAGTTCGCGAGCGCGTTTGCCGAGGTGCAGAGGGTACAGAACACGATTGCGAGGGCGGGACCATTCAACAAATTACTACCAAAAGGAACATTCTGGGCAGGACTCAAGGTTATCAACGACTTCGTCGAACCATTCATCGAGAGTGTCTTGAGGATGAACATTGCGGATCTGAAGGAGAAGACGAACCAATCCTTCTTGCACGCATTAGCTGCAACAGGCACACGGGATAGGAAAGTCATCAGAGATCAGGTCGTTGCGGTCTTGCTTGCCGGGAGGGATACGACTGCTGGAGCGCTGTCTTTCACTTTCCAGGAACTTTCGAATCATCCGGAGATTGTGCAGAAGTTGAGAAGAGAGATTTTGGAGAGGGTGGGACCGATGGAGGCGCCAACGTATGAGGATTTGAAGAATATGCCGTACCTGCAGCACTGTATGAATGAGACGTTGAGGCTGTATCCGAGTGTGCCGTTCAATGTAAGTTGTGATCTGGTCTGGGGTACTGCTGGGGAGAAAGCTGACAGTATCGTAGGTGAGAATGTCGTTGCATGATACCACGTTACCCACAGGTGGTGGTGGAGATGGGACGCAGCCTATTGGCATCCTCAAAGACACCCCAATCGGTTACTCAGCCATGTATATGCAACGTCGAGCCGACCTCTACCCACCTCCCTCCGCAGACTTCGCTCACGTCTTGACCTATAGCCCCGAGCGGTGGGAGAAATGGACGCCTAAACCCTGGCAATATATCCCCTTCAATGGTGGGCCGAGGATCTGCATCGGGCAGCAATTTGCGCTGACTGAGATGGCGTATACAATTGTGAGAATATTTCAGAGATTTGAAATAGTGGAGAAGTATTGGACAGATCAGGATTTGGGAATGAAGAGTGAGATTGTGATTTGTCCTGCGCACGGTGTCAAGGTAGGGTTTTGGGAGGCGAAGAGTGGGTGAGATTTGAGTGGGATTAGCGGGTCATTTCGGGGTGTGGTGCCTTGTATCAAAAAGTTTCTATTAACGATGTATTGCCTACATGTCCGGCAGAATAGTCGGTCAAGCCAGCGCCCATGGCCCTAGCCTGATTACAAACCTTCCTCGCGGTGCCTCATTGGGCTTGGGACAATTGTATGCTCTCAAGAAGCCCCCTATATTCATCCTTTCTTACAGATTCCTAGTAAGAGCCGCTATAGACTGAATCAGCAACAAAGATGTTGCTTATGCTCGCTTCACGGTTTCCATTCCCTCAAAAGATGTGCGTTTCGGAATCGACTAGCTTGATTCGTCCAAGGAGCACGCTACGAGATACTGTAGGCTAAATCAGGCGTCGCTTTAAGGTGACAGATGCATGAGCAGCATACTCGTGCCGAATTAGAGGAGATCGGTAAGGAATGATGCAACCGGCTAGATCGTGTGTGTCCCACCAACGCATGCCTACTATCGATAGCCTTGTACTCACACTCTGTCTGAGCCTGGACTGACACTGTTTCCGGGAAGTCTTGGTCTCTTAGAAAAACGCTAGCGTGAAGAGCTGCAGAAAATGCAAGAAGCTACTATGACCTCTCCTATCACAGCATTGGAGTTACCCTTTAGCGTGCGTCACTATATGTCGTTCATACTTGCCATCGCCCTTGCTGATATTTTCGACGACTTCCGCAAGGGCTATTGCTCTATGTTTTCATCGAAACAGGGATGTCTAAGGGTGCTGATGGTTTGAATTGCTATCCGAAGGGTGTGCCTTTGACGTATGTTGGTGATCATTCCGAGCCGGCTTCTGCTATTGCTATATTGACTTAATGTCCAAAATGGCGAAAGCACCACAAGGGGATGAAGGTGATCGTGAAGGGGGTGATTTGGTGCAATGCGTCCAGTCCTAGCGCAGTAATATTCGTCTCGTTGCTGCAATTAGTATGTGCACGAGGATGCGTCTGATGCGGGCACTTTATACTCTACTTGGGTTTCGGCAGAGGACATCCTCGAAAATTTAAGGCTCCAAGGCTGCGCGAGATATGCATAGTAGAAGTCGATCGAGGAGTATTCTAGGTCAAAGCGCCATAATGCTTTGTTATACTGATTAAAGAGTTGTACGTCGAAAACAGCCATGCCAAGGACTCATGCCTGATTGGGTATAGCGTCTTGGCGAAAACTGGATTGCCAAAAATTCATCTCGCCACTGTTGACATACATCATAGCAATAATATTGCGCCTTATCATATATGGTACAATCTATGTAGGTATCCCGCCAACCCCTAAGCTCTCTGATAATTTCCGTGCTCTCTGTTCAGTAGATGAAACCACTTCACGATGATTGAGACCCTGCTTGGCTCCGCTGACATGTGCTGGAACCTCGGTGATGGCAACATGCTCTGCTATATTGGGTTCGCGGTAGATGTAGCTCGTCCTGGTGGGACTAGTAATCAACAACATCAATACTGGCGGATCCCCCTTCGCAAGCTTTGCTAATCTGCGAACAATTTTCCCAGTATCTTCGGTTTGGTGACGACTCTCATAGTACGAGATACCGTCGATAATGCAGACAACGGGAGGTACACCGGATGAACGCCGAAGCAGTCTCTTCAACAGTTTCAGAAGCTTGTTGAGGTCCTGAGTATCGAAATCTTTTTGGTCATCAAGGCTGCATTCACAGCAAGACAAGCAGAGAAGCTGACAGATGAGGCTTTGCATCAGCCCCGAGGGACTGCCATTCGGTCCAGATATATGTAAGCCACAAAACCAATACAGTGTGGGAAAGCGTAGCTTTTTCGAAAAGATGTGAATCAGCAAAGCACAGCCGACAGACGTTGGTGAGATAGGATCGTGCCGCCGACCATTGCCATGGACCAACAGCGCTCCGAAATGTGGGTTCAGGAGCCAGTCCTGCACCGCATTGTGCTGGATGAATGCGCCTGCCCTGTCTTGATCGCCTAGAGCCATTGATGTGAGCTGGCCGAGCGCATCCTCTACATCGCGTGATGGATCGTCGTTTTTGAAGCCAAAGAGCATAAGCAGCGACTTCCTAGCGGCCGTGTTCTTCTCTTCAACGCCTGTGCGTCAGCAAGGCGTCCTAAAGGCAACTTCAGCAGGCTAGCTTGCCTTGCTGGTCCAAGATCGCTTGATCTTTGCTTGCTCTACGAGATTCTTTCGCTACCCTAGACTCCCTCCAGCCTGTCATGGTAAGCTGCAAGTTTGACGCGCAGAACGCGGGGCCACATACTTTGCAGAGCTTCCTGCCATACTTCGCTATCCCTAAAGACGGCGTACAGATGGTTCCGCGCTTCTACGGCAAGGATCTTTAGTTCGCCCACTTGGTCCTTTGCTTAAACGTGGTATCAGCTTCACACTTTCAGCCGGAGGTGAGGTTGCCATACTTTGAACGGTAACATTCCTGATCTCCTTCAATCTAAGATGTTTTCTCTGACTGGCTTGCTCATTCATGGCTTGGGATGCTTTCTCTACGCTTTTCATCTTTATCTTCAGCATTTCTGCGTACGCAGGGCCTTTGCAGAAAGCCCCAAGATATTTCACTGATGAAGATTAGTAATTGGATATGCTCTAATCTGCAAGGCTTTTGGAAGACTCAACTGCCTGCCGCGCGTTTGTACCACTCGAGGATATGCTGAAGTGCATCTATAATGGCCAGGTAAAGATGGCCAGTCTGCTGGTTGACTTGCGCATAGCCGTACGTTCGCATGAAGAATTCCGCTTTCTCGATGCAAAGAGGCATCTGGTCGAGAGCTTCTAAGGTCTCCTTTCGCAGCTTTCTGAGATGTACAGCTGCCTGCTTTCGATCAGCTTCCACTGCCGGGATACTATCGACCAACGCATACTTCCAATATAATGGTCAAGCCGCCGCAAACAATCGAACCATAGATCGAGGTAGATGGCAGAAGTTTCAGCCACGCTTCGATGGCCGGCGCAGCGGTTTGAAAAGTCCTCAGCCCGTGACTTATCTTCTTTATAATGCCTTCTTGACCTACACCTGTGTACTTTTTGCGGGCTTCATCGGCCTGTTTCATCACCTCACTCCATGTATGAGTGGTACGAAGATCGATCTGTGATTTGTATTTCGGCTTAACTCCCTGTTGAAATTGCTCCAGTGCATCTGCAAAGGCTCGTTGGCTATCGAACAGAGCTGCTTCATCATAGACGTCCTCGGATTCGGCAGAGAAGCAATCGTTATTCGGATCGTAGCTAATTCCGGTGTCCGCAAAAGCAGGGTGAAGGTCTTCGGTGACATGGTTCTCAGTATACTCTACAGAGTCTTTGATGGGATGCCCGCCAAATGCCTCATCGGAAAGAGAGTCATCCGACTCAGATTGAAATTCCTCTGTTGTGTTTGGAGTCATACTTGAGTGAACTTCGTGGACCGAGTCTTGCCCTTGACTGCGGTATCAATGAGGATCATACTCATAACGTACTATCAGACATTCGCGGGATAAGGGCGCTCTTACGTTGGCAAATCGCTTTGCTTTTGCCTGAATACGCCTGAATACGCCTTACCTGTGCGCCACAAAACCGTAGTTCGGAGATAGATCGGCGTTTGGTTGCTCTCAGCCTTGTACCCTCATAAGCACAGCATGGGTTGATGGCCATGAATGGTGCTAGAAGTTCTTATTCACTTGCACAAGTGAACACCTCGATCAAGAGCTTCCAACCAGGCGTAGAGATCTTCGATAAGTATCGTATTTCCATTCTTTGTTTCTTGTGGATGGCAGCTTCGCCGCACTAATGCTGCAGCTAATCGGTGGGAGCTAAATCCAGCGATGACATGTGCTAGCCTCTTAGGTAATAATTGTGCGGGCCTCCTCGAACATTGCGAACATGAAGCACCTTTCCTCGAATAGACCCTTTCCAGGGAATAGTTGCAGATTATACAAGTAGCCTCAGGCTAGTCTAATACCCAGAAGACGCTTCTGCATCCTCCAATCACGTGACGATCGGTGAACACCCACCCACCTCGAACGCCTCACTTCTTACGAGTCATCACAGCCTTACTCTCCACGGTCTCGCCCCTTGGAAAGGGCAATTCGACCCGAAAAGTAGGCCGTCCCCTGAATTGTCGTGCATGAACCAAGTGCTCTCTTGCGCTTTCAAAACTAAATGCTCACAAGTAGATGTGAGGCTACCAATGACATCTGGCCTCAAGCCAGGAACTTGCCGTATTCTACCGAGTGGGTGGGGGCCAATTGAGACCAATGTGGATAGACCAAGAACGCCCTCCGTGCGGGGAAGACGTTCCGCTCTTATCAATTCCACGAATCTATGTTTCTAACAGGCAGACACAGGGCCTATGCAGAATCATTAGTATATGAGCTTCTGCTCGCAGCGCACCATTCAGACCAGCCTTCGTCAACTCTTCAATGTACCAGTCCTCTCCCGCTTTGGTCTGAGCCCCAGGGTAGACACCATGTCTTCTACCCAGTCCTCTGATAGCAGTCAGTCCGAAGACGAGGGGAAGCATACCCAGCGCAAAAGGGTCGATTCAACGCCTCGTACGCCGCTCTCTCCTCAGGATGCCTTTCCTAGTATCGGAGCATCCAGATCGCACCGTAGCAGCTCGTTTGTCCGGTTCCAAGGGCTCAAAACATCCTCCGAGAATGAGGACCAGTCATCTGTACGGACGCTGAAGAACTCGAACTTTTCATCTTCGCACGGAGAAGATGATGATACAGGGAACGACCCATCTGAACTTCACTCTCAACTCCTCGACCGCATCAACTCCCTTGAGAGCCAATTCCACAATCTCGAGCTTTCTAAGCATCCTGGTAGCTCAGAGAAAGGCGACGAGTCGTCCGAGCGAACAGGGTTGAGTACAGAAATCCAATGGATGGGCTGGCAGGAATATTTGGAAGACGCCTCCAAAGCATCGAACATTCTCGAAGTACTCTTCGAAAAGCCGCACACTAACAGCAGGCGCAAGTCTTCTGCTCTTCAGCCCACATTCGAAGCTCCACAGAAAGCTTCTACGAAACTCCCTCCGAGCCCCTTCTGGAACATCGAGCGTATCAGGATAAGATCGTTTCATATCATTAACGCATTACAGACCATAACGGAGCAAACCTTCTCCAGCTCATCACGCCTGATAATCCATCGGCCTTTCAAGGTCTTACTATTTTATCACGAGCAAATATCAGACTACCTTGCGGAGCTAGAGCACAATTTTGCCTAGAACACCCAGTGCTGTCTTGGAGAGGAGTGCAAAGGGTTCGTTGAGTTTGACGCGGAAACTTTCAGCCCTCAAAGCCGTCTTCAGGCAGGCCGCAGCAGCGGCCGACGAGACTCTTACGAGAGGTCTCCACATAGATCCCCGAATGACACATGTTCTGCAGGACCAGATGACGAAGAATGCAAGCACGAGATATCGGAAGAATTGTTAGCTCAAGTAGAAGCTATTATACACCTTCGAATTCTCACAAAATTCATGAAAGAAGATATGAAAGAGATTTTCGCCAAGCATGAACTCATGCGCTCCTCAAAGGCCGAAAGCATCGCTTTTCAGGATCTCTGGCATCTTTTCATGGCAGGAGATTTCGTCGTCGCTGAAGACGAGTCCAGTGGAAGGGGCCTTGAACTGTATCAGGTATCCATCTTACCGGCCTGCGACTTCTTTTCAAGCAGGAGACCGGTAAAGCAGATCCAGGCACGAACCGAGGGGTCGCATCAGCTAGTTGAATCAGTATACAAGGAAGAGGCTGTTAGTGCTATGAGTGTTTTCACTGTCGATGTCTTCTACTTTGACTTTGATGGGCAGAAATTCGGTCCCGTCGAGAAGCGGATGCAGCTGGTATCCTATGAAGGGGAGAAAATTGTCACTGACTTACCACTGTATCCTCTTCGTTTCCGCCAAGACGCCGCCCAATTCAAAGCGAGGATGCTTGCGAGAGGCGAAACGTTTCGAGAATTGTCACACACGAATGATTACCCACATCGGGAGTACAACGGCCTCAGCGTGGGGGAGCCTCAGGAACAGGTGAGCTTGCCCAGCTAGGATTCAGGAAGTGAACTTCAAGCTAATCCCCACGCCCTATTTAGATTGATAGCCAAGTCATCATCGACTTTGCTTTGGCGTATCGGAAGCATCCTAAGAATGCCCCAAAATTTGGACTCAGGTCCTGGATTGAAGACGATGCAAGAATTGTGGTATGTATCGGTTTTTGAAAGTCGTCTTCTTATTGATCGATGTTGTGACCGACGTCGGAACATGGGCTTTGAGCATATTTGAGTTCCTCGCCATGTCCGGGCCAACATCATTCCAAATATAGAAGAGAGATACTGACTCAGAAATTGTCAGACCGAGGCATGCGGCATTCCTGGCTGTACGGACTGTTTTAAAGACAGGTTCATGTTTGATGATCACAGAGTTGACAGGCAAAGAACTGTGGAATTCATCAGAGCCAACGGGTCGCTCTTGAGGACAATCAGCAGCAGCGAAGAACTGACGGAAAACATGATGCTGCTCCTACCGAACAAAGTCTACGGATTTGTCTTACGCAGTCGGAAGTGGCACTTCCTCAATATCAACAACATCCGCCCGCTGGAGCGCCACAGCGACGGTTTCGAATCTCTTATCCTTCCACCCGGTGTGGCAAGACTCGTAGAGTCGCTTGTCAAGACGCACGATCCGCAGAATATGCCATCTTTCAGTAGCAGTGAGTGTGAATGGGAACATCATGTTGATCTGGTCCGTGGTAAAGGGAAAGGCCTGATCATCTTGCTCCATGGAGCTCCTGGAGTTGGGAAGACATCTACGGCAGAATGCGTTGCAGACTACACCCACAGGCCTCTCTTTCCGATCACGTGTGGCGATATCGGCGAAACCGCGAAGGAGGTTGAGCACAACCTTGAGCAGAACTTCAGCCTCGCTCATAGATGGGGCTGTGTGCTTCTTGTAAGTCGACGTTCTACTACCATTATGCCTTTGGCTTCGCTACTGTCTCTGTCCGGAAGTCTTTCTTGAGCTCAACGCTTCAACCCAACCCAACAAGATCACATGAATGAATAGCATGCTAACGTGGTTCACACATAGCTTGACGAAGCCGACGTCTTTCTCCAAGCCAGAGATAGAGAGAACATGAGGCGCAACAGTGTCGTATCAGTATTCCTGCGGGTGTTGGAGTACTACTCTGGTATCTTGTTCCTCACCACTAATAAAGTGGGCCACTTCGACGAAGCCTTCAAGTCGAGAATTCACGTTAGCCTCTACTACCCAGCCCTCGACAAGCGATCAACCCTAAAGATATGGAAGATGAACCTGGAGCGACTGGTAAAGGGCAAGAAGGCACTCGAGGTCGAAGGAGAAGAAATATACGAATACGCGCGAAAGCATTAGAAAGAACTCTACAAGAACGGCAAACCGACCTGGAATGGTCGACAGATCAAGAATGCTTTTCAGACCGCCATAGCGCTTGCAGAATTCGATGCGAACACAAAACAAGGGAAACCTGTGTTGGCTCTGGAACACTTCAAAGTGGTGGCGCAAACTTCGGAGGACTTCGATGATTATTTGTGCAGGGTTCATGGTGGGACGGAGGCAGATATCGCGAAACGACATTCGCAGCGTGATGATGATCCCATGAATGGCAGAGCTCAAACTCTGTCGTACAACATGGGAGGGTCGAGGTCAGCGAAGAGACATGAGAGCTCGACTTCGTCTTCGAGTGAGGATTCGGACGCTAAGGCAGAAAAAAAGAAACGTAAGAAAGAGAAGAAGCATAAGAAAAAGGGTGGGAGGACAAAGTCGAAGGCCCAGGAGTCTGGGAGCGAGCAAACTTCATCGGAGTCTGGTTAGGTTGACAACTTCATCCTTGTACCTTGCTTGACTTCTTGCCACCGCGTTCGTAATACGGAGTTTGAATTAGCAAAGGATGGGAAAAGTCTCGGACTGGGCCATCTAAGGGAAATTGAGTAGGCCGAGAGAACAGGTGGGTAAACATGGAATTTATAATGTAGCAAACGCTTTTAAGTGGATCAGTCGCAAGGAGCTGAGTAGTGTAATTCAAAGGAGAGAACACGTATGCCAAAACCCATTCAATATACGTCATTCGCAAGCAAATACTTCTGCTATCATAAAGTCGAGTACTTAAAGTCGAACTCTGGGGGTAGTCCAGTCGTGCCAGTCCCTGGAGAACGCCCTTAGCGCGCGGGAGCCAGACCGTTTGGGCGGAGCCGGCGCCTAGAAATGCCCTATAAGAAGTTTTAGCCCATGAATGTCTTCTCTTATGTTTTTAACTTCTCAAGGGCTCAAACGTGTTTTTTACAAGTACATGTAGGTATGCTTGGGAATCCCATAATCTAGGGACTGTGTGAGCATGCCTGAACGTGTTCACCAGCGCTTCGATGGCGGTTCCAAGCCTCTGAAAACCGCCACCACAAGTATTATCCACCCAGCCATAGAGGCTTCAGCGCAAAGCAAAAAGCGAAAGAGGGACCACAGAAATGATGACTCTCCCGCTATACATGATGTCGCTTCAAACATCAAACATGCATCAAAGCTAGCGACTAAGAGCGAAGATTTTTACCACACGAACGGTGTTCAAGCCGCCGTTATCATCGGCAAAGTGACAAATGGCCATCAACATGTGCCAAATGGTGCTTCTAGATCCCAGAAACCCTACCAAAAGACGGCTTTTAAGCCCAACAATGCCACTGATCACCAGACTCAAAGCCCACTGAAAGACAAAGCAAGAGCACTATGGCCAAGCCGAAAAGCTTTGCCCGTATGGTCCCACGCCGCAGAAATCCGCCAAGGCTTGCGCGAAAAAGATGTGATGCTCCTAGTCGGAGAAACAGGAAGCGGTAAAAGTACCCAAGTACCCCAGATACTTGCTGAAGAAGCGTGGTGCAAGCCCAGGTCGGTTATCGCAACGGTCGATGATTCCATGGTGAATTATCAGAAACCTGTCAATGGCTTTAAGGGACCCTCGTCGAAAGCGATTCAGGTCGGTGGCTGCATTGCCATCACCGAACCACGGCGAGTCGCCGCTATTACTCTAGCAAGGCGAGTAGCAGAAGAAATGGGTACTCCTTTAGGCTCATCGAGTCCAGCTAGTAAAGTCGGATACTCGGTCAGGTTCGATAATTCGACGAGCCCGAGTACGAAGATCAAATTTCTTACCGAGGGAATGCTGCTGCAAGAGATGCTGAGGGACCCATGGTTAACGTCTTACAGTGCGGTTGTCGTGGATGAAGTGCATGAGAGGGGGGTCAACGTTGACTTGGTGTTGGGATTCTTGAGGCGGATGGCTGGCGGAGAGTATGAAGGGAGGGGAGGGGTACCGCTGAAAGTGGCGGTTATGAGCGCTACTGCTGAGATGGAACGGCTTGGGAGCTTTTTCGAGGAAGGATACCGGCCAAAATTGAAGGTCGGCGTTCAAGCTGAGCCTCCGACTAATGGGATTGATCCGGACTGTGACGACGAATCTGAATGGTCCGGTATATCTTCTTCTTCATCTGACGACAAGGAAGCTAATACAGTTGCTCACACTAATGGCAACATCACAACGAAAGGGATACCAGTCAAGGATAAAGTTTTGTCGAACGGCACCACTCACGGGGGAAAAGCTCCTCCAAACGGTCTACATAAGGACGCGAAACTCCCATCAGAAGCCCACGAAAGTGAGGCCCAAATATCGCACATTGCAACGTGCTACATCGAAGGCCGCCAATATCCTGTTACAATTAAATACACGCCCGAACCAGTCCAAGACTTCGTCGATGCAGCCCTCCGCACAATCTTTCAAATACACTACAAAGAGCCCATGCCAGGGGATATCCTTGTCTTCCTCACGGGACAGGAAACCGTAGAGTCACTCGAAAGTCTAGTTGAGGAGTACGCCCTAGGCATGAGTCCAGATGTACCAAAGATGCTCGTCCTCCCTCTATTCGCTGCCCTGCCACAAGCTGCTCAGCAACGGGTCTTTCAACCCGCACCACCCAAGACCCGAAAGATCATCCTGGCGACGAATATTGCAGAGACTTCAGTCACTGTCTCTGGTGTCCGCTTCGTGATCGACTGCGGCAAAGCCAAAATCAAACAATTTCGTACGCGCATTGGGCTGGATTCCTTACTCGTGAAACCGATCTCGAAATCAGCAGCTATCCAGCGCAAAGGCCGAGCTGGAAGAGAGGCGCCTGGTCAATGCTATAGGCTGTATACAGAGCAAGCCTACCTTGACTTGCAACAGTCAAACACTCCTGAGATTCTGAGATCTGATCTCAGTCATTCGATCCTGACAATGAAAGCACGAGGTGTAGAAGACGTGATCAACTTCCCATTCCTGGATCATCCGCCTCGAGAAGCGCTTGAAAAAGCTTTACTGCAGCTGTACCAACTAGGGGCTCTAACAAACTCTGGAGCGATCAGTGAAATTGGACAGCAGATGGCCAAGCTACCTCTCACTGTTTCTTTGGGCAGAGTTCTTATAGCGGCAGCCGAGCCTGAGCTTGACTGTGTTTCCGAAGTCGTTGATATAATATCCTGCTTGAGCGTTGAGAACATTTTCCTGAATCTGACTTCCGAAGAGAAAAAAGAAGAAGCAGAATTAGCTCGGCGTCAACTCTTCCGCAGAGAAGGAGATCACTTGACACTGCTCACCACAGTCCAGGCTTACGCTACCGAGCATTCTGACCGCAAAGCCTGGGCTGAGAAGCATTTCGTTTCGCACAGAGCTATGCAAGCCGTGATGGACGTTCGCAAGCAACTACGAGCCCAATATCTTCACTTTAAAACATCAGACGGTCAAGACTCCCAAGAAAAGGTTACTTCGGAGCTCGCAGTCCGAATCTTGAAGTGCTTTCTGAAGGGTTTCGTAACCAATACAGCGCGTCTCTTTCCTGATGGTAGCTACAAGACTATGGTTGGCAATCAAACTGTGGCTATACATCCTTCGAGTGGACTGTTTGGGAAGAAAATGGAGGCTGTTATGTATAATGAGTTCGTATTTACAAATCGTAGTTATGGAAGAGGGGTTAGTGCTGTGCAGATGGACTGGATTGGAGAGGCTTTGGGGGTGTGAACATCAAACTTCTTCAAATATCGATACAAATCAAGCTCTCGGTACCCACTGAGGAATATTTCATGTTGAAATACTTCATTTGCAAGCTTGACGGATCTAATGGACCAGCGTCTCAAGGTATATCTCCACGATCACGATCGTTCTGCCACTGACAGCTGATTCCTGTTCCACTGAAGCGGGCGTAAAATCTCATCTACCAGGCCAACTTCATGGACCACTCTCCTGCATCAGTCCTATGCGAGGAGTAGGTTACTTTCTCTAAGGTTGTTTTCAATCCTCGCTTCGCTCTGCAATGCTCCCTTGATGTCCTCTCCAATCGCATCTGTCAACTTTCCCCGTCTCATCTTCACCTCCATCGTTGATATGTCCATCGATAGTCCCATGCGACCGTGATGTTCCGTGATAATTCCATGCTCATCTGCCTTCGATATCGGGATGCCGTGGGTCTTGAAGTCGACATCCAAAATACGATGCGCCCTGGGCTGGTCGCCCATGATTTGAACAACCATGAGAATCGAGTTTGTGATATCGGCGACTGTTACTGACCCCGACCATGAGAATATTGATAGAGTAAGGAACAGATCTTGTACAATTGGGGAACGCAGGCCTTGTGTAAGAGGCCCTTCCAAGACTTCGCGGGAAGTACCAACAGGGAGGCGCACTCTTGCACGTCTTTTTGGTTGCCGTTGCACGAATGTCATGATTTCGTTCAGGACTGAGTGACATGTCAAGTGCAAGTCGCAGGTCAGGTATGGATAGCAATCTGCGGCGATGTGCAGCAATGAACGTTCGCACCAATTTCTGCCTTCCCAATTGGGATTGCTCGGTACGTAGACGTCCTCGTAGATCTTGTCTCGGAGCTCAAGCGGAAGGCCGAGGAAGGTGGCAGCTTGCTTGGGGTGATCTGAAGGTGCTTGTGATGATTCGAAAGCGGGGTCTGAGGGTAATTCCAGTGGTAACATGGTGTCAAATCCGACTTGTTCTTGACCTTGGAAAGACGCCATCATTGGAGGAAGTGAGATTGACCGAATTACAAGAGGCCAACTCGAATATTGTGTAATAACGACAGAACAAGATGCGGGAAGATACGTAGTCGTGTGAGTATAAATTCACTCCCTTAACACATGTGCCTTGAACCCACTGAGTAGTGAAGGCCCAAATCACACCAAAATGCAGTGATGTCTTGAAAGTTAGAACACTATTAATACCTTCAACACAACAATCCTTCAATCACAAATGACACAAAGCTTAGTGCCACTCTTGATCTCGAAACTTGATACTTCTTATCGAAAATACTCAACCCGTATCACTCTCTGGGCTCGCACCTAAGCTAGTTCTCCAGATCTTCAAATCCCTCGACAGCCATCGCGACATCGTAGCTCTGAGCGCCACCTCACGCAAATTCAACACAATCTGGCAGCTCAACACTCCAAAGCCGTCATGCCACGGAGCGTCGAATGGTGCGACCTCGCCATCGAGCTTGTCGATGCTCAATTGACACAATCGACATTACAAGAGCGCAATGCGCAGCTTGTCTTCAACGCCTCCAACATTAACAAGCGTACTCCAGAGCTGGGGAGGTGTATCAACCAGACCAGTTCGGCGCCATAGATCGCTATTGTCCATTCCTCTCCTCTGCAGATGAATTCCAGCAGTCCACGAAATCTAAGCGAGAAGAGTTCGCATGCCTAGCCTACCGCATCGGGATTGTTGCGGCATTATACAATGATCCTCAAGCCTGTAAAGCTAGCTTAGCCAAGACCGGCCTGCTCCAATTGTTTCAGATGCAAACTCTACTTGGGGCCCCCCAGAGCATTGAGAGCAAGGACCGCATCCTCAATAATTTCTGGGGTGACCGATATCAGTTTGCCAAGGATATGCTCGATGCAAGAATGCTTCTTTAGATCAAAAGAGGACTGGAGGGGCCGCAACCGCCTTTCATGTTTTCGGAGGCATGCCGAGAGGATAGTTTGCCAGTTGATCAGGATCGAGAACTACGCACAATGGTTTGAGAAGAGCATGAGCTGGATACATAGCGGAGGATTGAAGCCAATGCAAGCAAGCTCTTGGATATTAGGGGCATTGACAAGGGCTATATGGCTTTTTATTTTGGATCAAGAGCAGATGATAGTGCCTTGGAAAGAGCACAGAAGATGTACTCTACATAGCCAATGAATTTGCTAAATTGTTCAGGAGCTCAGGAAACTCATTTCGTTCCTCTCGGGTAGTCATACCGCACATTAGCTATTCGAACAGAGCAACGAAGTCTCCGTTGCCTTCACCAAGGATCGAGTATAGGTTTTGCAGACCGATTTATGGGTCCTGACTGGTGTTCCACCATGGCATCACGGTAACAGGCCTAATCTCTTGCGACATTTGATATGAATGTTTCAATTGTATTATATAGCGTAGTGTAATCTGGCATGATAATATACCATATTTGTGTGTGAACACTTGATATAACTTTTCCGATGACGACTTAGCCGATCGACAATCTTACTCGCGATTTCTGTCATCCTTTTAGTTTCTATGTTACCCCTAACTCGACCTCGAATACGGCGAACTCTGGCGTCCAGCTCTTCCTTCCGTTGAAGTTCTGCCTTCTAACGACATCCTGCTCTGAAAACATGACTTGGCTCCCAGATTTTGCTCCAGAACTTATCATTCATGTCTTCGAATCGCTAGAACATTTCAGGCTATAGCTGCTTTGAGCAGTAGTCGCAGAAGTTCAACGGAATCTGGCGATCCAATATCGTCCACATATCCAAGGCAATCCGATTGCGTGCCATAGACTGTCTATCAGACGCCGAAGATCTCTTGAAAGTCCAGGGACATTCGGCAGCCGAGGGGACTGACATCTGCCAATCAGCTCTTGAACACAACAAACGCCTCTTCTCCAAAGCAAAGAAGGTTCTTCAAGACTCAAAAGCTTTTGTAAAGCATATTTCAGGCGCGGTACACCCGACGGTATATTTATCTTACCAGATCGACATCGAGTCAAACGCCGCACTAAGGCTCAGGTGACGAATTTCATCCATTTCTACTACCGTGTTTGGATCATGGTTGACAAGATATACCATTATTCCAGTCGACTCGGAAGTGAAGGGGCATCTGATTTACTGGGTTCTAAATCGTATAGTGCGAAAGAGTTGGGACAATTGCAGGCCACCATTGGATGGATCTCACGGCTGAATGTGATGAATGACGACTGCTTTCATGCTTAAAGCGCCGTTGGTAATCGCTGGGGAAGCCTCTAGATGGGATACAGCTATCGAAATGGTTCGGGACGCTCTAATGGATGCCCAAGTGCAACGATTGGATTTGATAGACTGAGGCTTATCGGAAAAGTTTTAACGCCTTTCTTACCGAGGCTAGATTTTAGCCGCAAGTCTTCATAACATTAAGGTCCAATTCAAACTTATAAGTAGTCTTCGCATGGGGGGTTTTTTTTGCTAGCCTCTTGCCTCTAACTATGTCTGAGTCATTATATGCCCATAGTCGTCGACGAGTATGGTCCTAAGACATGTACCAGAGGCAGAGAGGTGGCAAAGGTCCCAGCAAATTCTCAAGGTAGAGCTGTTCCTAATATGTGTAGTCCATGTTAGGGTAAGAGACCCCCAGAAAGGTGAGAACCTAGAGTCCGACGCTGTATGAGGCCCTACAAGTAGATAGAACACCATTACTGAACACAAAGACACACATACTTCTTGGATGTGTCAATCATGAGTTCAATCTCGCCAACACTTGACTAATGACACTCTCCAGTGATCCACCCATCAATGTCCCTTTCGTCACTACACCTTTGCCGATCATTCTTTCAATTATCATTCTAGATCGGACCTTCCAGACACGATGCCCTTGCTCTCAGAGCTTCCTCCTGAGATGTCGATCAACATCTTCGAGGGGCTAGATAGCTTTCGAGATATCGCTGCCCTAGCATCCACCTCTCGAAAGTTCCATGACATCTGGCGTTCAAACTCGAGTGCCATATGGAAGGCTGTTCGACCCTGCGCTATTCCATGTCTCAAGGACGCCGAAGAGTTGCTCAAAGTTGAAAGATATCCGGTGGTAACCGCATGCGGCAATCCCCGTCAAGTGATGGACGACTACGAAAAAGCTCTTGTATTGAACGCCAAGAAAGTGTCGCAGGCCTATGAGGAATGCTGTACAAAGCAGAATTACAAACTCAGAGGGAGCCAGAAGATTTTCACCTTGACCTACTATCAGGTGTGCGTTATGATGGCTCTAGAAGACGCGCTTGAAATTGAAATAAGTGAGCTATTGTGAAGCAGAGAATGGTGGGAAATGTCCCCTGGCTTGAACATTGCCCCGCTGGGCGTAAGCTGGATATCACCGTTGAACCCGCATGCTGGACTTTGGACTCTGTCTTAAACCCCTCTGGCGCTATTGGGGAAGGCCGTTTAAGTTAACTCATAGGGCTTTTTTGGAGGCACGGAGGACGAGAGCAATGAGCTTACACCGACGGCTCGGGGTTCACGGCGTATGAGCGAACGTAAATTTTGATAATGCACGGGTTGCTGGACGATGTCTGCGGCTGTGTTAGCGGCTAAAATCATAGCTTAGAAGAATGCATGCCCTACAATTTGATTGTGAAAGAACCTGTCTCCTCCTTGCATGCGGACTCCGAAGATGACCGATTGAAAACCTAGGCTTCGAGGCGCGCGGTGCGACAATCGTTGCCACACATACGCCACGATCGGCGGCAGCACAGTTCGTCTATTCAACCCCGTCCACCTCCATCTTCGCCTCCTCATCAATTGCTCCATCTTGCTTCTCCATCTTCTTCCCCTTTTCCACATACTCAACATCCTTCATCTCCACCTCTCCTGCCTCTTCCATCGCCCTCTTCTTAGCGTAGCCGATCTTCTTGTCGACTTTCCTAGCCTTCTTTTTTGAAAGAGGTGCCGTCTGTCGTATAGCTTGACTCGTGCGTGGTGTGGGCTTTGTGATTTTGTTTCGAGTAAGACGCTGGGTATTTCTGCGTTTGCTTTTAAGCACGCGTGCTGTTTTTGGTTTCTGTGAGGTTGGCGTGTTGGGATTGGAGCGGGAAGGCATGTTGGGCAAGATCTTGGCGTTATGATGGTCAATTGATGTTGGTTGAGTATTTTCGCCAGCACCAGCGCGAATTCGATTCCGAATGTGAGGCGATTTTCGCGCGGTGCGACGGAAAGGTCTCGGACCGCTAGCTTCCGACTCCCGAAGGACGCTAAAATCAGCGCCCGAGGGACTATTTCGACATGATCGACGCCTAAACCACAAAAAGTATAGACTTTCATTAAGGTAATTCCTTCCTCATCACACAGTGAAAGTTCTGAGCCTAAGATATTTTCCATGTTGTTTGGGTGAGTGGATGTAAGGAATAGATTCTGCGTGGCCGGAATCAGTGACAACCGCCCACGGCCATCAGCTAACAAAGGTCTCCCAAATTTACTCTATTTTAGTTGCTGAATTTGGGAGAAAAGATTGGCACTCTTGCTCTTCATTTTGCAACTGATGCGTAAAATTGGCCCGAAGACCAAACATGAGCGACTTCGAACGCAAGGATTGTCAGGGGCAACCGGGGCGATGGCTTGCATCTTATCTTCGAAGCACAGTGACGTCTGCCGAAGTCTTCTTTGTGCGATACTTTTCATGCGCATCGAATAGCTTTCATTATGTGCACACCTAACGCAGTGTGATCATCTTCTTCTCCGACCGATAAGACGCGAGGATGAACATATACGCCCAAATTTGTCAACGGTTTCGACAGGATATGCACGTTAATGCACGAATGTGCGTCCAAGAAAGCCTATTGAGGCCAAGGGCCAAAGCAGCCTATCAGATTCTTTAGAGCTTTATGCCTGCCGAGGTCCTTTAGAACGCGCGATTGCTACGAGGTATGTAGACATCCGTAGATTTCCATCATAATAGGATCCTCATTAGCAGGTTTCGTCGCTCGGTTCTTTGTCTCTTTCGTCTTATTTCCTGAGGGTCATGGATGTCTCTAAGAGCTCGACTGCGAGAGCTAGTCAACAGAGTCTACTTCATGATCTTGCAGAAAAAGAAATCTTCACTCCAACAATTGCTGCTGTTGATGGGGTTAAACCCGCACCTTTATCTTCAACTTCATCTTCGAGATCGACGCTCGTCCTCAATGCGAACCCTCCATACCCGTATGACATTGAAACACTAGCGCAAAGAGACGATATAGACCTATTGAAGCCATGGAAACGTCGTCTGTATTTTCTCTCATCGTTCTTTTCGGTGGCTGCCTTCTCGACCTATGTCCTTTATTTTGGGCTTCGCATACACTTCACGCTTGCAGCGCAGCGAGCAGATCGAAAGATCTTCCCTGCAGCCTGGCTGTTTGTCACTGTTGAAATGGCTGTTGCAACGCCCGCACTCTTCCACTCGCTTTGGTCTGTCTTCGTTCTGAAGTCACGACGTCGGCAGAAGCTGCGCCTTAAGGGGGGACTTGTTCCTACCGTTGATGTGCTAATTACCTGCTGTGGAGAAGATGAGGATGTCATAATTAACACCGCTCGTGCTGCATGCAACATTGATTACCCAGCAGACCGTTTTCGGGTGATAGTTTTGGATGATGGCCGGTCACCATCGTTGTTCCGTTCGATAGCTGGACTTAACGATCACTATCCCAATCTCTACTATAGGACGAGGGAGAAGTATCCAGGTGTACCTCATCATTTCAAAGCTGGCAATCTGAACTTCGGACTGAAGGAGACTATGACTATGAAGGGCGAAGCCGGTGAATTTGCTGCCGCGCTGGATGCGGACATGATTCCAGAACCTGAGTGGTTAAGGGCAATACTGCCGCATATGATCATTGACGATCGTTGCGGTCTGGCTTGCCCTCCTCAAGTAGGACTTCGTGAACTAAGACAGTATGCTTTCTCATGCTAACGTGCTAAAGCTGTTCTACAATGTCCCTCCCAACGACCCTTTGTATCAAGGCCTAGACTTCTTCGTCCACGTATCAGAGCCGATCAAGGATGCTTTGGGAGTAGCTTGGTGTACCGGGTCCGGCTACGTTGTTCGTCGGAGTGCTCTCGATGATATTGGTCAGATCCCGGTCGGCACTGTTGCCGAGGATGTCTTATCATCTACTATGCTGCTTGGGAAGGGCTGGAGGACGGCCTATATACACGAGAAGCTCCAATGGGGCCTTGTGCCCGACGATTACGGTGGTCATATCAAACAAAGAACCAGATGGGTGAGATATATTTGGACAAAATCTACCCTAATCTAATTTACTGATGTTTTCATCAGACAGTCGGCACCATGCAAACAGCAGGACGACTTCGATTCTCGCTCTGGGGCTCGGAAACACGCAGGCTCACATTTGCTCAACGTATCTCTGGGCTCATGTATGCGATCATCACGCTCTTCAATATCTTACTTACAGTATCATTATTCTCGATGCCAGCCGTCCTTATATCTGGCGGGAGGATGGTCGCTTATGCGACGGATGACCAATTACGATGGTTAATCCGATCATGCTGGCTAGCGTTTGCTCTCAATCGTATCTGCGAACTTACAGTCTTCTTACCTGCGGGATACCGGAACGGTCAAAGAGGAACCCGAGCGATACTTTGGATGGCCCCGTGTAAGCTTTTCATGATCTTCTTATATCGGTTCGCAAATAAGCTGACTAGTGTTTCTCAGATCACGCCATGACCATGCTCCGAGTCTTCGTTCTACCATCTTGGTTGGGTGGTCAGGCGACCTCTTTCAAACCCACGGGCAGCTTGTCGTCTGAATTAAAGGAGCGGAATCTACGAAAGCGAGCGCCAGTATTCAGAAGACTAAAGGTGATTCTCTGGAACTACCTTGGGGGCTTCCACCTGCTTTATGTCCTATTTTTCCTCGCCGCCGTCATCACGAGTACCGAGAGATGTGGCAGGCAGCAGACGATGAACGATCGGCTCATCTGTCTTCTCACTCACGCCTTCTGGCTACCTGTCTCTTGGTTAGTATATGTAGCAGCGGCATGTACACCAATCATCTACGCAATCAACCCACCGACAGTGCCAGATAATGAAGAGTTGCTGGATCGAGATCCGAAGACCAATGTGGCCTATCCGAAGGACTCGGCCAAGCAGATCAGGAATAAGGCGTCTAACGGGTATTTCGAGTTTCAGTACGCATTGGTGACTGTTTATTCTACGATGATATTTGTGGGAACGTGGATTTACTGACTTTCATCATCTGTTCATATCTTGAGATAAAATATAAACATACGTAGAATGTACCAATTCGATGTTGACTTTCAGCCTTATTAGGTTGGGGTCTTTCATACCTCCATTGCATGGCAATTTCCTTTCGTCGCAACTGAGATATGTCTGTTTCTATCCAAAAGAAGCCACGATGTCTATAATAAGGTGTCTAAGTTTGTTTTGCAATATTAATTTATATGGGGTTATGATTTCCGCCGGCGGGCAAAAAGCGAGCCGAGATCCGTGATTCTTAGCGTATTCATGAAGCTGTGCAATCCTTGGCATTTTTTAATCTTTTTTTTGCGCGCAACATAACCTATCAGCTCTACGCATAGCGCTTCTGATATATTAACTTTATATGTATGGATAGCTCGATTTAAGACGATTCTAACGCCGTAAGTATTAATTAATTTAGATAGATGACCTTGACGTTATAAGGCTTTCAAGATTGGTAGTAGGCTTGGTGGGGTACGTGGGGCTTAAGAAGGAATAGCAGCTAAGGAATTAGCGCAGAAAGCCTAGAAGGGTTTACCCCCTAACTACTCGCACCCCCTAACCGCTCATCCCGTACCCGGAAGTCCTTTAGGCCCCTAAAGAACGCCCTAGAAATTCGTCCTCCGGGCAATAATTCGGGAAGTTATAGGGACTATTCTTATCGCGAAAGTCATCAGGACTAGGGGGGTCTCTAGGCGGCTTCCAGGCATCAGTCCTACGAGGAGCGATTAGGGGGTGCGAGCAGTTAGGGGGTGAACCCTTCTAACTTCTATACCCGATTTCTAAGATTTTGGCTTAATACTTTAACCCCTGATAGATCGTATACTAACAAGTCGATTAGGTTAATTCTTACGGCGTTAGAATCGCCTTAAATCGAGCTATCTATGTATGTAAGGTCGATATATAAGAAGCGCTATGCGCAGAGCTGATAGGTTGTGTTGCGCAAAAAAAAATAAAAAATGCCAAGGATTGCACAGCTTCATGAATACGCTAATTCGTGAAGGCAACCAACTTTGCACCTTATGTAAATACGGAATCAAAGCCTTGTCACACCCTCCACTTCTTGTTTTCACTTAACATTCCGACCGTTCCCAGTGCGCCCACACACCAAAGGGGATGAAGACTTGACGCTCACTGAAACCGTAAGTTCCCTCCACAATAATCACTGTCTAAAGCACCGCATAATTGTTATTACTGTTGGCTGACCGCTGTCATGGTCTCACAGCATCTGAACACCTATTCTCTTCGACCTGAGGACCGAGAGCCCCAACAATGAATATCCCTTGGCCAACTATCGCCCTAACGTCCATCGCGGGCTCCTTCGCTCTGGTTCAATTTCTCCCCCAATACTCGATATGGGCGTCATACGTTTGGACATTTTTCACCTTGCTCCTAGTGCAAATCACCTTCAGTGCAATCTACACTGTGATACTTTGGCCCAAACTCCTGAGTCCACTTCGAGACTTGCCCGGACCCAAGGTATGTTAAATTCCAACTCTTGGGGTGTAATATGCTAAGAACGGGTTACAGGGTGGGAGCTTCTTCAATGGGCAATTCAAACGCATCGTAGCTGAGCCTACTGGCGTGCCACAGCAAGATTACATCAACAATGTACCCAATGACGGGCTGATATATTACACGACCTTACTCAACGAAGAGAGGCTACTCATAACGAACCCCCAGACTCTCAACGAGGTCTTGACAACAAAGAGCTATGAATTCATCAAGCCCAGTCTCTTGAGGAATGGCTTAAGTAGAATTTTGGGTACGGGGTTGATTTTGGCCGAGGGCGATGAGCATAAGGTATGCCTACCGTCCGGACTGAATATATCGTCCTGACATTGGTGCAGCGACAACGAAAAAGCCTTATGCCAGCCTTCGCCTACCGTCACGTCAAAGATCTGTATCCCGTCTTCTGGGAAAAGTCTTGCAAGCTAGTCAATGCTCTGATGAAGGCTACTAAGACGGAGGGTAAAGAATCGACAGAAAGCCTCGCTGGTGCGCCATTTATTGATATTGGTGGATGGGGCAGTCGCGTAGCTCTCGACATCATAGGTACTGCTGGAATGGGACAAGACTTCAAGGCTATTGACGATCCAGATACCGAACTTAATGTTACATACCGCAAGGTCTTCACGCCCTCAACCTCACAGCGCTTTATAGGACTCGCCGGCCTTGTTTTACCTCAGTGGTTTATTCGGAACCTTCCACTCCCCCATAACGCGAACATTCTCCAAGCTTCTGAGACGATTAAGAAAGTCTGCCGGCAACTTATTCGGCAAAAGCAAGACAAGCTCAATCGCAAGGAGAAGCGCGTCGAGGTCGACATACTCTCAGTAGCCATCGAATCTGGCGGCTTCAGCGAGGAAGATCTAGTCAATCAGATGATGACCTTCCTAGCAGCCGGTCATGAAACCACCGCAACAACTCTGACATGGGCATTTTACCTCCTATCCCAGAATCCCGACATCCAAACCCGTCTCCGTGAAGATATTCGCACCCATCTTCCTGCCATTGACGACGCCTCCACAACAGTCACCGCCGCCTCCCTCGATTCATGCCACCTCCTCCACGCCGTCTGCAACGAGGTACTCCGCCTCTACTCCCCCGTCCCCCTCACTCTCCGCGAAGCAGCCCGCAAAACCACCATCATGGGCCATGTCGTCCCCAAAGGCACCATCATCATCCTTCCCATTTGGGGCGTGAATAGATCTGTATCACTCTGGGGTGCTGACGCCACGGAATTCAAGCCGGATCGCTGGATGGGGCCTGGGAAAGCTAATACTGGCGGCGCAGAGAGCAATTATTCCATGCTTACTTTTTTGCATGGGCCGAGGAGTTGCATTGGGCAGGCTTTTGCGAAGTCTGAGTTTGCTTGTCTTTTAGCTGCCGTGGTCGGGAGGTTCGAGTTCGAGCTCGAGGATCCTAAACTTCCAGAGAATATCCTTATCAAGCAAGGAATTACGGCGCGGCCGAAGGGAGGGTTAAATGTGAGAATGAGGCCGCTTGAGGGTTGGTGATTTGATCATCAGTGTGGCGTTGGTGGCATTTGGTTTAAAAAATCCGCCCATACATCGATGGTGAGTTCCTATAGACTGGCGTTCGAGGATGATTATGGGAGATGCTAATGCTTGCATGCTGTATATTCTGCTGTGCTACTGTCCATACATATCATCGCAGTACATAGCCGAAATTTTTGATCTATGAATGCATTATCTACAACTTAGTATAAGCGTTCAAGAGTACCTTAGGTATCGCCCGACACAAGCGACGACCGAGGGTCGCAAGTTCTAGTATTAAAACCTGGCGCCTACTCCCAAAACCACTGGTCTAGGACCAGCTCACCCCTGGTATGTACCTAAGCTCGCGGCATGTCCAGCTCTGGAATTAAGCAGATCGTGATACTTGGACAATTGTAGCCATTGATTCTATCAACACCAGTATTCCCCCTCCCACTGTCAAAATAATACCGATTGACCCGCTAATATACATGATGAGAACCGGATTCGCTATGCAATGATTCATTCCCTCTAGCAAATAGAAAACCTGTGCCAAAGTCCTGGCGAGGGCTCAATATCGATCGAATGCGCCAAATGTGGCTGAGTGGAGTATTTCATATGTAAAAGAGATATCAAGCGATCATAGCTCCTTCTGAACCCCTTGCCGCTGGGGGTTGTGATGGGGGAGGTGCTGGTAACTGTGCGAAATAAGGTCAGTATTTGCGCCAATAAGCCAGGAGCAGGAGGGTGATAGTAGACGTACATCTAATCGTGTGTTCTCTGCCATCATCCTCTGTATGCCGATTCCGACTCCTTCTATCACAGCCAGTAGACATGCACATCCTATCGCCGAATTACGTGCTGCTCTCATTCCACCTCGTACTGCCAGAGCGCCACCTGTGAAGAATCCTGCGATAACTGTGACTCTGTCAGCTCCGTATTTCACGTATTCCTTCTAGCCTCGTCCCAATATTCCTTCATCCCCCACTTTCCTCGTGGCAACCAGGCCCGGCTCCAGAGGTAAACGTACTAGCATTGTAAGGATCCTCCTTTTTCCGTATCCCCTTTACCGCACAATCAAACGTCGAAAACAAGCCTCCCCATACCCCAAAGTTACCTCCTAATACTGGTGCTCGCGCTTTGATAGCTGTGACCGCGCCTATCCGTCGCTCGCCGTAGGGGGAGTTTCGGAAGCCTTTCACGCCGTGCCAGACTGCGCCGCCGATACCCTAGAGAGATCCGTGTTAGCTTTTGCTGGGTTTTCGAGTAGGTAAAGATTCTTTGCGTCGTAGACTTCGATTGTGTCGGTGAAGGAAGGGGGGAGAGCTGGGGGAATCGTACTCCCATACAGAAAGCACCGCCAAAGTCATTCAGGGCTACCCACGGGCAGGGATCTCTTGAGTGGTCCATTGCGTCCTGTGTTTAAAGCTGATGCAAGTGCGTATTGAGAGGGTAATCGGGACTCTCCCAGATGGGGCGAGAAAGCGTCGTGGCCAGCGAAGGGCTGGAGGCTGGTAGAGACAGGAGAGAAGGCTTGGGCAGACTAAGAGACGCAAGATGAGTCGCAGATGGCCGATGAAGGAGAAAGAAGAGGTAGATAGTGTCTAGATATTCTGTCAAGCTGTTTTCAAGAATGTCGAGGTGGTGATGATGCTAAAACTTTCGATCGGCTAGACTTGCCCCTTTGCTCGGGCTGGCGCTAGTGAGAAATCACTCCTTCACGCTATTTCTTCTATCTGGAGTACTCTGATTTTCAATACCGAGCACACTATACTATCTCTATGTTTGCATGCCTATAACGCAGTTGCGCGAAGAAGTTAAGATGGTCGAATACTCGAGTCACATGCTGCCCATGGTACTCTTGAATCCCTTATTCCGTCTAGTCTACTATTCTCAAAATGCTCTATCTTGATATACCTCGCTCTACAGGACAGGTATATCTACACCTTGCCCTTGTTCTTTGGCGCTCCAGGCCTGCCTCCGAATACCCAGCGTATCTGGTTGACAACATTGATCTGTACGCCTAATTCTTCAGCGGATTGCCAGACTAAAGCCGGGTTCTTCTGAAACATCCTCCCGGCAATAGCCAGATTCAAACCCTCCTCTAGAAGCCGGTTTGCCTGTTTGCCACTGGCGATAGTACCGACGGTAGCAACCGCCAACTTGCCGCCTAGCTTCTCCTTGACGGCTTTTGCGAATGGTGCCCGATATCCTGGCCCAGTCTGAACCTTCTGCTTAGGTTGCAAGCCCCTCGAGCTGACATCGAGCAGATCCACTCCCCTCCCAGCTATCACTTCAGCTAATCTCACAGTGTCCTCAATTTTCTAGCTTTCGGGAATACTCGGCTCGTCTTCGAGCCAGTCTGTTGCGGAGATTCTAAGAAACAACGGCATGCCTTTTGGTATCGTCTGTCTTGTCAACTCGATGATCTCGCGTGTGAGACGAGTCCTATTCTCGAAACTACCGCCATACTCGTCTGTGCGTTTGTTGCTGGCTGGTGAGACGAAAGAATGCAGAAGGTATCCATGTGCATTGTGGATTTTGATCACGTTGAATCTACAAGCAAGTGCTCGCTTGACTGAGGCTACCCAAGCCTTTTTCAATTTCTTGATGTCAGCTTTGGTCATCTCTTTGGGATGTGGCAGCTTTTCGCTGTAGGCGAGAGCGCTTGGTGCCTAATAAGGGTCTGGCCAGCCGTTTACCTGTCAAACCATTTAGCATGCGATTTCCATCTGACACTCCCAAGATAGTCTTACCACTTCAGTCGCGATATCCCCAGCGCTAAGCCAGGGAGCAACTGTGGATGCCTTGCGTCCGGCATGACCCAATTGGATACCGATATCCTGACCCTGGCTTTCATCGGGGTTTAGTAGGTCTCAGGTATATGAAGACGACTAAACACGGGTCTCGGATACCTGTGTGCAAACTCGACGATTCTCTTCAGGGCTCCATCTGCGAGTCCAACCACAATCCGGAATCTTCAGGAGTGATTCTTCCCTCCGCAGTCACACTTGTTGTTTCAACCATTGAAAGCCCGGACCCTCTCAAAATGATACCTCCAAGGTGTGCGAAATACCATGCGGTATGGTGACCATTCTCTGCGGAGTACTGGCACAGAGGAGAGAGCTGAGAGACTGTTAGATGAGGACTCGCAAGAAAAAGCACGGCATGAAGGCATATAATCAGACGGTTCTGAAGAGTAACGCCCCTCAGCTTCAATGGCTGGAAGAGTTTTGGGGGGTGGGAGCCATCGGGCTGCGGGTCTGACGCCGTCTCAGCGGGTGGATTTTGGGCAGGGGTGTAGCAGAACTACGAGATGCCCTCTGCTGGCTCGTTCTCAATGTTCTGGTGCGTGAAGTCTTGCTGCTTTGACTCGACGATATTGTGGTGGTCTGGCATGATGAAGTAGATGATTGATATTCATTGGCTGGATGACAGGCGATTGACCGGTCCAAAATCACTCTCTAGAACTATAGTCTACATGTAGGAGAAGAGAAATATTGATCGAGTGGAGATCCTTATTTACACCTCAAATCCTTTTACGACGAAGAAAACATATCCGTTTATTGCCGGCCCGAGGAGCCCCACCAGACCGAAGGTAGAGATCTACAGAGGGGCGGCGTAGGCGGAATGATGTCAACCTTAGAGGCCAAAACTCCCCACCGGAAGCCCCTTAAGACCAAGTTTCAGCCCTCAATATGGCGGGAGGCCACGACGATCCAAAACCGACAGGATAACTCGGCAGACTCCACTTCAAAGCATTAAATGCTTCATCTGCAGCAACCTGCCCTGCGGTATCCCAGCAGACGTGCGAACACTTTTTGATGCGACTGTCAAACATGATTCCAGGAGAGTCAGCAGATGACATTCCGTCACATGAGGGCCTCCTTGATATGGACATACCACCTCACGCAACCCACCTCTCCCACGCGCAGCTCCCCACTTGGACCTTTCCGAACCCTTCGACTACTCGAGATTCCCCTTCACCTGGACGTGCCGAAGGCTCTATCTTCTCCCCACGTCCACCGCCCCAATATCATCCCAATTCGGCCCCAGAGCTTAACCTAGCTGCTTCAACACCCGTCAGTCCACCTGCGCCCTCCGTGAACCAACCGTCATTGTTTAATACGCCCAATCGGTCTATATTCTCATCAGGTCCACCAACTTCTTCCGTATCCTCTAATACGGCACTGGCATCCATGAGCTCTCCTTCACCAGTTCATTCGGCCCACCCATTGTCCGCCCTTACTGGCCCCACTTCGACCAGTACTAGAAAAGCTGTGCATTACCAGAATGATAATCCGAGTTTGTCCCGAAAGACCAGGATTCCTAGAGCGGAAAAGGACGTCGATGACCCATCTATCCCCATGGAAGGTTCAACGGCAAATGCAAGCAGGGGATCAAACACCCCAACGGCATTGACCCGCCTATTTGCTGCGCCAGAGACTACACCCATTGTTTCCAGGCATTCCTCGTATATCAGGACAGCTAGTGGGACCGCATACACGAGGGCTTCCTCCTCTGAAACAGCTCCTCTACCTAATCATCTCTACAACCGTGGATTGCTGAGCGGCAGACATTCTGATATTACTGTGCATTCTTTTGGAACTCGATATGCTCTACATCGGCTATTGCTCGATCGAGCACCCTTCTTCACGTCTGCTCTCTCCGAACCATGGTTCGAGAGCTCATCCAAAGAGATAGCACTCCACCCAGATGATATCGATTCGAACATCACGCAAGCGGCCTTTGAGCTTGCATTGAAAAGATTATACGGCTGCAATGTTGCTGCAGAAGAGGATAAGGAAGCCATTGGGCTCTTTGCTACAGGATGTTGGCTTGAAATGGCGGATTTGGTCGAAGCTAGTGTGACCTCCATTCTCCGTCAAATGTCGCCAGCAAAGATCGGATCTTTGATACGATTAGTGACGAACAATTATTATGGCAAGAATGGAGATCGGATTATGGCCACTGCCAAGGCTATGCTCTGCCGTGAAGGGTGGGAGATGCCTCTGAAATACTGGGACGGAGTGTCTGGTGAGATAGCAAGGGAAATCATTGGCGGAGATGGGTTCTTCGTACCTGGAGAATGGGAACGCTGGGTCCTCGCTAAGAGGGTACTCGACAGGAAGCTGAAGATGCGAGCCATCGAGGCTGGGCTCTTCGAAGATGGAAAGCACAAGCGGCCACCTCCTGATACCATGAGCTTCTTGGCAATCCGGTTCGACACAGTATACCGCAAAAACTCGCCTTTTGTCGGCAGGCAGATCCCTGAAGCTTACGACTCCTGGCTCGCTCTATACACTAATCCTGATATTGCCGCTCTGCTTGTGCTTCTGGATGAAGGCATTCACTACGTGCACCTCAGCTTCGAGCAGCTACAGAGAATTCGTAACCAGCGTGATATACTCGGACTACCACTGATGCCTGAGAAAGTTATCAATGATGCCTTGTGGATGCAGATGGAGCTCCGGCAGCGAGTTGTTAATGCACCAGATCTCAATCTTGAGCTTGGTTTAAGCCACGAATCAGAGGAGACAGAAGAGTCGCATCCTCAAGAAGAGGCCTACGCACGCGAAGCGACAACTGCCAGAGGGAAACAGCGCGATACACAAGCCTTCGAGGATCCAGCGGATGAAGATGACATGGAGTCGGGTAGCTGGGACGGCAACGGAAGACCACGCAAATTCTGGATTCCCAATGTTGATTCGACTTCTGTCACAGGAGCTAATCCGGACACATCCTTATACGCGACTCCTAGCACCAATCGGCCATACATCTCCCGCCTCTCGGCGTCCATCGATCCGGTAGACGTGCAGTGGGCGTCAGACTTTACAGCATCAGCGAATGAGCGGCCAAGCACCGCTGATCGAAATGAACCTATACCCCCAATATCATATACCAACTACCCACCTTTCCGCTTTGCCGCCGAGTTTCCCAATCCTCGAAATCTCAAGGAGAAGAAGCGCGTCTACTCTCGCACGGTCTGGTATGCCGGCTCACTTTGGAATGTCTACATTCAGAAAGTCGAGACCACCAAGAACACTCAATTAGGCGTTTACTTGCACCGTGCCAAAGAGAAGGAAGGTAGTGATGACACGCACCATAATAGCGGTAGTGTCGACGAGCGTATAGGCCAGGTAGAACTGCTGATGCGTCGCAACAATCGCAATCGTCGTCATTCCCGAAGCGACTTACTCGACGAAGAAAACAGCACTTCAGGCACTGATCCAGATTCGACTCTGGTCTCGCCCGAGCAGCCTTCCAGAGCAACTGCAATCAGCAATCTACTCCGAGGCGGTGGCAGCAGTCGAGACGACTCGTCTCTCATGAAGTCGTCCCAGTCAGCTACTCCTCTTTCAATTTCTTCCATGCCCTACAGTGCTAGCGCCCCACCAAACGACTCCGACGACGAAATCCTCGACCCAACCCATAGCAATAATCGCGAATCCAAATCAACGCACTACAGCGTCCCTACGCTTCCTGCATATGTCGATGGTAGGCCAACTATCAAAACATACTTCAAGATTTATAGTCCTAGTAAGGGCGGTAGGATGTTGAGTGTCTATGAGAGCGCCCCAGATCTTTTCAACTTCAGTCAGAGCTGGGGTTGGAAGAGCAGCACCATGGTTCTAGATGACGGGCTGTGTGGGTATGAGGGTAGTGGTGAAGGGGCGGCGCGAGGTAGAGAGGGCAGGCTGAGGTTCATGGTGGTTATTGGTAAGATATGACCAATGAAGTTTGACTGAGGCTCGCTAATGTTGGTCCAGGTAACGTCTGAACGGTGCAACGAGGCAATGTGATCATGCAGCATGGTCTTGGCGTTGTGCTCTTCGTTCCGTTCTGTGTACAATGCACGTTTAGTCCATAGCGCCCCAGCGGTGATGCCTTATAATAGCGTTTTACCCCCAGCATAGTCCCCCTATGCTCTCTCTCAATTGGTCATGTGCATCTCGAGCCAATCAAGGCAGACAGGACCGTGCTAAGGCTGGCAGCACTGTGGCGCATGGAGCCTGGCATGAGCCTAGCACAAGGTCCCGCTACTGCTCACAGCCCGACCTTCGACCTCTTCTCCACAACATCCACAACGACCTTGACTATGCTCCAGCGACGATTCCGGAAACATGCCTATCACCTTCGGCTCCGTTGGAGACATCATCACCCTCTCCCTTCTTATCAAAGATCTCATCAAATGTCTCGATGGCAGCCGCGGCTCCTCCGCAGAATATCAGATTGTGGTGCGCGAGCTATGGAGCTTGGATCACGCACTGCTCGAGGTAGAAGTGTTATTTAGATCACTCGATCAGTCGATGCAGATGAATGCGCTGAAAGGAACAGCGAACAGATGTGCGGAGGAATGCCGGAAGTGTATTACTGCATTTGCAGAACAAATCAAGAAATACCAGGGGAATCTGCGGAATGGAGGTTCGGGTAACTTTTTGAAAGATGCTACGTCGAAGGTTCACTGGCAATTGTCGGAGAAAGAGAAGCTGGCGAAGTTCAGGACGGAGATAAATGCGCACTGCATGTCTATCAACCTGCTTCTGACTACAACAGGCGTGTACGTGCACTCAGAGAGGCTTGTTTGAAGGTATTTGAACTAACGCGATCAGTAAACTAACGAATATGAACGAGGAGAACATCAGCAAGCGATTCAAGCAATCAGACGAGGCTTTTGAGACATTCTCTGACCAGCACTCCTCACTTCTTCAGGATGTCAAAGATCGTTTGGATGAGAACAATCTGATGATCAAAGCAGCAACGTCGGAAGCCAAGGGACTGGGTTCCAAATTAGATGAGTAGGTACCGCTGCCATACCCACCAAGTCATGCAAGGCATTGACCCTGAATTTAGGGACATTCAGACCTTCATTTCTGATGGTTTGGCAACTATGCAAAGAATCTTGTGAGTCCGTGCAGACCCTGGACGGAGTCGGTAGCTCTTGGACGTAGCTGATAAAGTGTGTTTGCCAGAAAGATGAACTTCATGACCTTCAAAGCCGTCGCGGCCATACAGACCCAGATACCAGCTCATTTGGAACGATGTTGGACGCAGGAGCCAGCAACCCTCGAGGACGCTCTTGGACGACTGACACGCATTCATCTAGAATTCATAGACACTTGGGAGGTGCGTGTACTCACTTCCTGAACCCCTATCTTGAACGATTCCTATGGCTTACCAGGGGATGTAGGCTTTTCATGCTGTACTCGAAGTCCGCTTTCGACAACTACCAGGTCACCGAAAGATCAAACAGAAGCAGTATGCTCTAAGATCAGATAAGCTAAAAAGAGATCTTTCACAATCTGTGGCGTTCGGAAATAGTTTCCTCCCTGGTCAGCATATCGATATGAGTATGATATTCGATGGTGATAACGGCGGCGTGAACTCTTGCCCAGGATGTAGGCTTGCGACAGACAAGACTGAGGAGGCGTTGAATTCACAGACGAAATGGTGAGGCACTTTAGCAATATTTGAGGTTCATTAGCTTATTAATTTTTAGCGCTAATTGTGGCATGTGGTATCAACGTGTAGTGGAGACTCATGTGGACACGGATAACGTCCCTTCGATATCAAATGCGTACGAGCCTTCTTCACAAACAACACCACAGCCAACAAAGAAACGGCGCCATGAGGAGCTAGAGGAAAATGACGAGCCAGGACATTTCCGTCGTGTTCGATTAAGAGTTTGGAGCCATAGTCGAAACTTTACCTCCCTTCCAATACCTTGGAAATGTAGCCAGTGCGGAATGGTGGACCATGTGTATTACCAGTCGTGGAGATACGTCCACCAAAAATGTCGCATGTGTCACTGTAGGATTGCCTTTCCGCCATACGAGCGTGAAATTACTGGATCGTGTGGACCACCAAACGCTCAGCGTATTCGCTCTGAGCACAAATTTCGGTCATTGGAAAGAGAGCAGACAAATCAGAGCAAAAGTGGGCATGGCAATCAGTACGCTTGGGGGCAATGGGACAATTGCAACCAAGGCACTGCGATTCTCAATGGTGCTTGGGCGAGCTCCCAACATGGACAGCCAGCTAAAAATTCTGATGAGACCAATTTTCACGAGGACAATGAGACAGGGGCGATAAGCCAATCTCAATCTACGGCCCATAATAAAAACTCTACTCAATCGGATAGTCATGACTCTATGCATGGATGGATGCGCGCTACTTCACGGCCTTGGACCCGGGCAGTGAACCAGGATGGAAGTGGGTGGTCCGAGGAATGTAGAGGATCCTCTGTGGCCGAACCAAACTTTCCTCAGAGTGGATATCCCCTGCATCGAAGTCGGGATATCCACTCGCTTCACCTTACGCATGAGGACGGGATTGAGTCTTCTTTTGCAAGGTCCCTTGATTTTGCGGCTTGGCTTTTCGACGAACCCCCCTATGGAGGATATCAAGGAAATCCCGTTTCTGGCGGTGATATAGCGTCTACACTTTTGTAGCAAAGCCGAGGACTTATGATTTTGGGGGGGGGGAGACGAACTGGGAGGCGCATGCGAGAGAATGAGGATGGTCTTCGCTATCACTGTTGGCTCAATGTTGATTTGAGTCAAACCGGAAAAGAGATATATGGTAATTTCTTCGCTTGACGTTATGGTTCTGGGCGTCACTTACGACGTCCGCGTTTATGTAAGGATCAATTGGGATCAGAAAGATCGAGTGGACAAGTGTGGTTCTTATCTCGTTCTAGTACTCGTACCTCACAGCACGCATAGAGCCCAGTAGCAATAACACAAGCCATGCCAGTTCTAATATACACCGTGCAATGCATAATTTTCCATACCAGACATGCGATCCACCTCATAGTCTACACTCAAACTCACTTTCCCCCACCCCCAAGCAATGGCGTATCCTCACTTCCCCCACCCTTCGACCCACCAGCCCTCTTCTTCCTCCTCCGCTTCTTCTTCCCGCTACCCTCACCAGGCTTACTATTCTCCTTCCCCTCATCATCGTTCGCCTCAGAAGCTCCATCACCATGGACCTGTGCTCCGCCATCCTCCTGATCTTCCGAGCTACTCGTCGTCTCAAGCACCGTCTTCTTGATACCACCCATATCGATGATATTCTCGGTAATACTGCCTGAGCGAGCTGTGCCCCTCTTAGTTGGCGGCGACTTAATCCCGTCATGCATTGATCCAATGGTATCTTCGGAGTTTGCACGCTTGGACTTCGGTCTATCATCCGAACTGTTCGGCCGTTCCCCACCAGCCTCTGCGAGAGCAACCAAACCGCCCTTGCGTGAATTTTTCGGACTAGGAGCCGGGTCGCCATCTATGGTGCCGTACCCTGCTTGCAGAGCAAGAACGCCGTCTTTTGCATCTTTTCCAGCAGAAACGAGGTCTGAGCCAGTTCCACCCTGTGCTGCAAGTGATTGTAATCGAGGCGTTTCAGAAGATTTATCCTGTGCTTTTGATGCGGCATCACTCAACGAGCCGCCGCCAGGCTTTATCTTGACGGTGTTGTAACGAGTCTGTCGCGGCCGACTGGCAAGGTTCGAGGGGCCCAGGTGTTTCAGATGATCTGGTAATGTTGTCTTTGAAGCCTTTTTCTGAGCGCCTTCACGATCTGACCCGTATGCATTGCTTGAAGTACGGCGTAACGGATTATGTTGCTCCGAATTAGCGCCATTCAATCGAGGGACAGGTCCATCAACAGTGGAAGTCCGATGCATGGCGTGTTGCGGTTGCTTTTGTTCTTCACCAAGATCGATGAGGTTTTCGGCACCGTCTGCTATGCTGTCCTCGGTTTGAAGAACGACTTCCCCCTTCGGCACTCTGGATTTGGGCGCCAGATTTCTCCTTCGGATTGCTTTGTGTACATCAACATAGACATCAGACTCATCAATGATCTCTTCGCCGATGAGCTCCTCGATGACATCTTCTAGAGTGATCACGCCTAGGGCTCCATGGTCCTCTCCTGGAAATTCGGAGACTAGTACCATATGCGATTTTCCCTCCTGGAAGAAATTGACAATATCGAGACAGCTTGTCTCGGCCCTTGTCTCTGGTAATGTAGCCAACGCAAAGTCTCTGACTTTGCTAGCGTCTTCAGGGTCGTAAGTAATTAGGATCTTGACTAGAAGCATTCCAACGAAGTTTTTCGGGTTGTCTGGTGAATGTATTGGTATTCGCGAGAACCCTTTGCTCAGTATGTATTCCATAGTCTTTTCATCGAGCACAGTATCTGCAGAGAGGGTGAAGACATGTTCCATTGGTGTCATGATGCTCCCGACGGGCTTCGCCTTGAGGTCCAGTACCGCGCTGATGATGGTGACTTCGTCTTGGTTCAGTTGCTCGCCATCCGCTCCAAGACTTTTGTGTAGGGTCACCAGGGTTTTGAGCCCTGCTTTCTTGTATGTAGTGCCATGGTCTTCTCCTAGAATCCTGTCCAGGAGCTTGGCCGTGGGCCAAGCCACTGGTGAGAGTATGTACATAAGGATGAGGACGAGAGGCGACATCCATGCTCCAATTGGTAGACCATAGCGGACACAGATCGATTGAGGAATAATCTCGCCGAAGATGACTGCCTGCATTTTAGCTTCGTTCGGACTAGTCATGTGGATAGGACCCTACCAATCAATACGGTACTGCCCAGCACAGCTGGCCAGCCACCACCAAGAGAACGATCTAGCACAATGGGCAGAGTTTCGTTCGTAATGACATTGCCAAGTAACAGCGTGACCAAGACCCAATGCTTCCCTCTCTTCAGCAGCCGGAGCACCTTTGCCGCATGAGTCTTCTCAGATCCATCGCCAGATGTTTTTATGACTTGCAGGTGTATCTCATCCTGAGCATGATCAGTACTTCCTGTCCAGTCCTGCAAGTAATTGAAAAGACTCACTTGGCCCATCAGTGCAATTGTCAAGCCAGCGAAGGCTCCACCGAGGAGCACCAAAGCAATGGCAACAGCAAGGTAAATCCACAGCGATGACTTCTCTGGAGACATTGGGGGTTCCTCGTCGTCGGCGAACGCGTTGAAAAGATTCCGTGAGAGGGGCATAGCGCGTATGATTGGGAAAAGGGCCATAAATGATAGTCTGGCCAAGGAAAGAGTGGCCGGCGTGTAGCGGGCAGCTTGCCCTGGAGCTGTCGCCATGGTTTAGGAAGGTCGGTGGTGTGTTAAAGCGGTAGATGTCAACGATTACATAGATAATCAGCCATGTTCGCAATGATAGCCTCTTCAGAAGACCGAAGTGTACGCTTGGTGGTTGCTTTCAGTGGTAGTTTGGATTGGCAGGAACAATCACGGTTGACTAGCGGTACTAGAGCTTCCCCGGGAACGCCAAGCGAACAGGCGTGGTAAAACTTGGCACTCATAGAAAGGCAAAATACACTAGGACAATCATAGATGAACTCCATGTGGTCGATTAGAATAGGCAAGACCTGAATCTAATACACTCTGGACGAGAGGTTGATTGCAAAACCGTGGCAATAACGCCTCGATTTTTGACGGGTCAAGTATTCGCTACATATGCATGTTCATCTCTCCATTGTTCTCATAACCATACTACTATAATCGTGTGGTTGTTCCAGCATTCCTAATAGCAGTGGCCTCCACCCAGATGTCCCACTGGTTCGCGACCACGTTGATACATCCACAAATCAAACGTATTTCACAGCACTATGCTCCACACCATCCAAAGGATTCTCGTGGTCATTCTGAACCGGGTATTGCGCTTGGTCCTTGAATGGGTTCTCCTCTTCGCCGGTCGAAGTCTTTGTGCTGCCTGCTGCGGAGGGCCTATAAGCAGGAGGTTGCTGCTCCATATGCGCCTCAGGACTTTGGTGATATTGTAGCTCGATATTGCGTCTCTCTGTAAAGGGCTGCTTCTGGGCCTTGCGCCATTTATGGGTCGCGATGCAGGCAAAAACGAAGAGGGTGAAATGAATGATGCTGGAATGACAGACGTTAGCAGGGCTGCCGCCGCGCATTCAATCAGATTTCCATGTGGGGCGCTTACAGAATCAAGGCCAAGAAGACATTGGCCGCAATCTCCATCTTCCCCAAGGTGTAAATGAGCGGATTGCACTTGTAGCTCCAGAAGTTCCAGTCGTCGCAGGGCACAAACCCATCAAAATCGAGGAGGACGGGCTGCCAATACCAGAACCACCCATCACCGACTGAGAAAAGGATAGCTGGAGCAGCGAGACCCCAAATGAAGAGGTCCACCCCAACGTGCCAGCCCGGGTGGATCGGGCTGCCACGGCGGTGAGCGAGCGTAAGGAACAGGACGATAGGATTGTAGATAAGCGCGAGTAGGACCTGCCAGCGACATCATTAGTCAGATTCTCACATCAGGCTGAAGATTCGGGCTGAAGAATCCTTCAAGTCAAGCTTTGCGCAGCCACCTGTTTCAACAACCGCAGCGCATGGCAATCTTCAGCCAGCCGCAGACCGCAACGAACAACATCGAAATCAACATACTGGCGCAAGAGGCATGCCATCGACCCAATCATTGCCCCCATACTTCATCTTCGATAAGTTCGTCGTCACCGCGAACAAAATCATTGCGATGAACGCAAAGAGAGTCGCCACAGCGCGCATGCCGAACTTGATTGGCCACCGCCGATCGTTTTCGTTGAGGCGGCGCCGCGTCTCTGCTGGGATAGGCATGCTGGGGATGCGTGCCATGGTTACTGTAGACGTTATTCAGGAGGTTTGAGGGCGAAAGGGCGCAGCTTGGGAAGAGAGTGGGTGACGAGGAAGAGAGGTTCAGCATGCCATGGAGTATTGAATTAGCGTGATGCAGTCGTAAGCTATTTAGGTGCTTGTGGTGACGTAAATCAAGGTCCAGATTGGGGAAAGCCTACTTTACCTTAGCTAGCATTTTCGATAACGATATCCATCTTCAACTTGTGAAGCTCGGAAATGCCAGTTCTCTGTTCGGCTTACACTCTTCTAGAGCATGATGCAACATCAGAAGAGTCATCTGGGCTGCAGTCAAGGTTTTTCAATACAGTCCATCCAAAAGATGGTTTCGAGAGTCAACGTCTCCCCACTGATAGGTGCTAAATGGCGCTAATAAGCTTCACAAACAAGCATTTTAGCCTCGGGACCCAGTAATCTTGCTCATTTCCAGAAGCTTAGCCTCACCAATAGTGCTTCACCAACGTCCCGTATTTCAATTCGCACGAAACATGTCAACACCAACTGACGAACCACGCTACAAGCTTGTCTTTACAGTTCCCCACTCCTCGCTTGAAGCATGTAAATCCGCCATCTTTGCTAAAGGTAGGAGGAAATGTGCCAGTATCCGCAAATCTTTCCTGTCTTAATCCCCGTTTAGGGATGTATGCAAGAACGCAGAGGAGACGAGAACTAATGAGAAGCAGGAGCCGGCAGCTATCCCGGCGGCAAATACTCCATGGTCTCCTTCGAGAGCCGAGGCACAGGTCAATTCCTACCAGGCGAAGGTGCTGTACCAAACATCGGCGCAGTAGGCAAATTGGAGCGAGTGGAAGAGATGAGGGTAGAAGTACTCTGTGTGGGACGAGATGTGATGGTCGGTGCAGTAGGAGCTTTAAAGAAAGCACACCCTTACGAGGAGGTAGCCTACGAGGTGTACAAACTAGAGGATGTTTGAGTCTCGAGGGTTTTTCTTAAATCTTGTCCAGATCCATACACGCGCTATGGCTTAATCAGTGAATCCACATCAATGACTCAATACTCATCCCTAAAAACCATAACCCTCTCCCTTCCCTGCCCATCCATCCAACACCTGAACATCCCCCCACAATCAAAATCAAACACGACCTCACCTTTCCCGTCAGCCAACTCAATCCCAATGATCCCTCCTTCTCCTTCGCCCGTCTTACCCCATAGATCTTCCGCCGACCTCTGCAATTCACCTCCAGGACCCGCTATCTGATTGACTGCAGACGCAAGCGAGCGGTGAGGCGAGAAGCGGACGATGGCGCCTGCGGTGCGAGCAGCTGCTATTCGGAGGAAGGAGTCGCCGTTGCCGGTGCCGGACATGGCCACTGCTCTGATGGAGTTGGGCTTTTGGGACTTCTCTGATGGATATGGTTGAATTGGAGGTATTGGTTGGTACCCCAAGATATTTGACATGCAGTCTCCGACTACACTTCGCAATCCATCGGCGAAGCTGTTCAGACCAGCTGAGACTTGTGGTTGTCTGTGTTGTCTTACAAGAGGCGACTCATCCCATTCCTCGGCCCAAAATCCAGCACCAATCGTAGGCGTATCTCCAATTCTGCATGGAAGCTTATTCGTCAGGCCACCCGTACTGGTTGCCACACACAGCGTACCGTATTGATCCAGTGCCACACAACCAACAGTACCCTGAGGCAGATACTCCTTCCCATCCCATCCATCCTCACTCTCCTCAAACCGCAACCTCAACATCTCCTCGGCACGCTTCCCAGCACCCTCAGACTTCAAACCCCTCCTATGCTGCTCCCAACGTGTCTTCGTCCAATAATACCTCTCATCCACCATCTCCAGACCCCATTCTTCAGCCAGCTTATGGGCTGTCTCGCCGCCTAAGCAGCAATGGCCCTGCGCACCGCCCGATCCTCCACTTGGGTCACCGTCGCCTCCGTTGCCGCCTCCTGAACCATCGGTTTCGCCATGTATGAGCATTTCGCGGGCTATTTTGATGGGGTTCTTGACTTTGTTGACGAGGACGACGCTGCAGGCTCGTTTGTGGTAGGTGCGGGATACCATGACCTTGATCAAGGTATTTAGCTTCCTGCCATGGTGCATAGACATGGAATTGGCGTGACACAAGGGGGAACAGTTTTCGGAGAAGTTTTCGAAGGAATTCAGATGATATAGGAAGATCAGACCGCTCTTATAGTCTAAGCCAGTCCTGGCATTTTCATGTTCACAGGTAAATAGAGCACAGAGAAAAGATATTCGCTTACCGATGCCTCCAACTCAATAGTCCCATCCCTCGTAAAAACCTACAACCGCAGCTCAGCTCTCCTTCTTACACTTACTGAAAACCACCTACTCCCCACTCACCGCACCTTTCCCACAATTGAAATCCGGACAATCTTCAAACAACGTCACCGCATGTGTCGCAGCATCCAGAGCCGTTTCACCGTTGAAAAGCAGCGTTGAAGCGGACCTATGGATTCTCCGCAGAGTAGCTTCGTAGCGAGCATACGCTTTCGGTGAGAGATTGCCACGCGTAATATTGCCCGCACCACCGTGGATGATGATGCCTGGTTTGGTGGTTGAGGGAGGCATTGAAACATGTGCTACTGTATGAATGGGATTTATATGACGGTTGGGGGAGCAGCAGGAATGTCCAAAGCGGGCTAATGATCTTTCAACGGTAGTTCTATGGAGGGTTATTACAATGCTCGACTACCAAACCCTGATAGTGGCTGATCTGGAGATATCATTGGTATCTTAGGCTTAAGAGCAAAGGCAAATGGAAGTTAGTATGCGTCCGGTCCGTAATATAAGTCCGGTCCTAATAGAATATATCTAGTTTGGACCGGACCGCTATACCTACTTAAGGTCAAGAGATTTTTATGGGTCCAACATTGGGCATCTGGAGTCCGGAACTGATTTAAAACCCACCAGTGGGGAAGCTTTAGGGATTAAAGCACGTACTTAGCTAGAGTGTAGCTAGGAACCCCAAGTTGCGTGTGTTCCGCAAGGGCAATCACCACTCAGACAGTCGCTAAGATAGGAGTGGGTTGTAAATTCACACTTACAACATCAAGATGTTCTTGACCTCGAACGACCTATTCAGCTTTCGAGAGTATTTCGCTCGAAATCGAAACCTACTCCACATCCTAGCAACGAAACGCTCTGTATACACGAAAAATGGATAGATGTTGAGCAACAACGATAGCTTCCATTCGGATAAGGACACTGAAGTCTTCAACAGAATAATAACCTCCTTGGCTGGTACCTTTACCTAGACATTTTCTGCTTTCAGAGCCTCAAGGAAGAAATCTAACAACCATGTTCTTAGTCTTCGAAAGAAGCCTCCAATCAAATCGAACAAAGATCCTAGCTCTTTTTGGTTCCCTGCACTACTAGCGAGTCCACTTCTCCCCAAACGGCTGTTGTTCTGCAAGACTGAGAACAACATTCCCAGATAGTCTAATAAGGTCACACTGCGAAAGAGTCAATTGATCTCGAGAAGGGGAAAGGCCATAGGGTGTACTAAGATGAATATTCTATATAACATTGTCTAGAGAAGCGAATTCTATGAACATTGTAGTCGTATAATTTACGAAGAGAGTCACTGCATATATATGTACAGCACCCGTACTGCTCTCTGAGTCAAATTAGTCCCGCACGAATACGTCGAAAGGTCCCGAAAGGAGTCGAGTGCAAGCACGGTTGATGACGCGAGGCAGACCGGGGCTATGGCGCTCGACCAGTGTGTAATTTCGATGTAACCCCGAATCCCATCGCCTCCTGAGGAGGACTCGAGAGACCCAGGATATTGACATTGTCAAGAGCTTGTGTAGATGTGGTCGGTCGTGTCTGTCAAGATATGATGTGCCCTGACCGTATAACGCCTCTTGAAAACCCTCCGTTTCGGTTTAAGGGGATATTTTTTGAGCGCAATCAATAAGGGCTGTCATGGCGCCCCTACCCAATCAATGAAAAGTGTGATGGAAAAACACGAATCATTGGAGGTTATCGGTGAAGAAGCCTCGACGTCACAGGATGTAATGCTTGAACGATCAGAACAAGGTCTGAGTTGGAAAGACTTGGAACAGCCATCCTGATAAAACGTTGATTAGAACGGATACCGCAATGACAAGGTAAGCTAGCATAACTTACTTCGCCGCCTTTGCTACATGACCCGCCGTTACGTTGGAAGGAAGTCGAAAGTCACCAATTTCACTAAGAAGTGAAGAGAGGTCCGGCTGGCTGCGAATCCTTCGGGTCAATGCCACTGCAGTGCTGTTCTCTGGACGCTCTTCTTGAGGGATGACTAGGTCTCCAAGGGCAGCGTTAAGGTCAGGTACTGTTTGACCGCCTGGTGCGTTGCTTGTTTGGGTGGTCGGCGTTGTTGTGGCGAGGTCTGATTGAGGTATGGGAGATGCCAGAGTGCATATGGTGTATGGCAACAGAAGCAGGGCGATCATAGGTAATGATGACAGCATCGTGGATGTAGTGCGACCAGCGAATCTGGAGAGGACTGGTGGTGCAAGAAGCGCGAAGATTGTTGTTGTTGATTGAGTATGTGCCTCTCTGCAGGACGCCACATCTTCTTTATACAATCATCGAACATGAAAGTTCTGACGTTCTCGGAATTATCAGGCCAGAGTAACCTTCAAAAGTACCGCAGCCCATAGATCGTCATTCCATTAGATCACCTAGCGTCCCTTAGCTTGCGATATCCATCTGTGGTGGCGCAAAAGCTCCTGGGTCTTTCTCAGCGATATTCACTCGCAGACATGATCTAATTTACTGGGCCCGGTGCCCCAACAGATCTAAGCCCTCGAAAGAGTGGGCCGCTGAAGAATGGCGCATAAGACAAACTTTGATAGGGTTGGTAAGTATCAATGTCCTCGTTTCGTCGCTTGTCGGGTAAAAGTGGTTGACATGAAAAAAGCTCTTCCAGGCACACACTTGCTCTGTTTTTCCCAACATACAGGGTCAGACCATGGCACATAGCCAGTAGCGGCGATGTCTCGTACCTTTCCCGCACTTATATCGGGAATTTCTAACCTTTTCGATAGGATGGGGAGAATTCGAACATCATGTCCACATTTGCAGTGAAATTTCGAGAGCACCCACTTATTTATCGCCAAGTAACCAGAAACCGATATCGTTGCTTTGCAATAGGATGTAGAAAGATTGGAGCACGATGCAGACATCGTGACGGTATTCTTGGTCAGGCCCAATCAATGCTCGATTGGGCAGCACGCTGTTGACTAATAATTGAAGTCCTCATAGACAGTCTTCTGGTCCGACAACCACTCTAGGAGGGACCTCCGTAGTGCTGTCCCTGTACACAGGTACCAAGTTGACGAAAGACCCTGATGTCCTTCGACATCGGAGGCTACCATATGCCTCGAAGTTACACGAGACTGAAGCTCCTCAAGCTTTTCAATAATCTCCTTGCTTTCGGCAGGAGGAACCTTATTGAGGCTAGATATAAAGACTCTGGTAGACGGAGCCAAAGACGGACAACGTTGGAAAGTGTCGATCACAAGGTTTATGTCACGAACGTTGATCGTCCAAAATAGCAGTAGACTTTTCAAGTCTAAGCCCTGCAGTTGGGCAAGTAGAGGCGTGATTCCTATCCCGCCTGCGACAAATGGAACGATGTCGTCGCGACCTTGCTCGATGGCAAAAGTACCCCCAAAACCTTTCAATGGTAGTTCTAGCCCAGCACGTACATTATGCCGAAACAGAAAATTCGTCACTATCCCAACATTTCTTATTGTTATCTCGAATTCTTCCTCTGGGAGTCTGCCCCCAGGGAAAGATGACACAGTGAAAGTGCGCATATAGTCGTCATTCAAGCTCTTGGGATCATCATCACGCATATGGCTGTAGCCAATTGACAATTCGTCTTCGAAAGCTAAGGCAACGTACTGCCCGGGATTCCAACGCCCTGCCGCTTCTGGATCACTGATGCTGAATCTGAAGCGTGCGATCGAGGGTGTAACTAAGTCTCTAGCCAAGAGGTTTGCATAGACGACTTTGCTATTCCTAATTTGGGCATCGGGCAAAGCTCGCTCAGAAGGAAGGAATCGAACAAGAGGGTTGTACGGCGAACGCTCGCCTATCTCACCATGAAAGGCAAGGCCCTGTTGGACGAAGCGAGCTGTGGCCACATCAACTTTGACAATAAGATTCGATCTAGGAAGTATAGCCGCCGCATCTTTGTCAAGCACAATCTCAGTAATTCCCGTGACGTAGAGTATATCACCCGTATCGAAGTCCGGGAAGACAAGGCCAGCTTTGGGGTTGATACAAAGATTACCGAGGGTTTGGTACAGCCTGTTGCCACTCAATTCGGGGTAAACCAGTACCGTTCCCCCGGCGTCATTCCTTGAGACACGCACGAAGCCTGGTGGTCCACCACGATGATTGGTGCCAAGAGTATCCTCGTGATGAGAGGATATGAAAAACATATCGGCCTTCGCCAATAGCTTCAGCGCTGGTTCTGGTAAGGGCAGCGATTCGGACAAGAGAACAGAATTGGGTATGCGTGGAATGATTTGCTTCTTGTTCAGATACTTCGGACAGTTCCCCAGGCTCTGTTGAATAGCGAAGACCAGCTGGACCTCTGCTCTGACATCTTCTTTCACATCAGCTCCCGTATCAGGCTGGCTGACCGCGCCAGCAATCATCTTGCCCCATAGCTTGACGCGATCCCGTGTAGGTAGATGAATGCCCAGCGCTGACATGAGCCTTCCGTCCTTTCCTGCTTCATAAACCTCACCATCCTGCTGCTTGCCCAGAAGGATATTAAGCACGGGATCATGCTTTCGATCCACCAAGATCTTCACACCAATGATTGATTGCCCTAGTGATCTTGCGAAACCTGGTTCACCACCAAGAAGTGTAGTCCATGGACGGCCTTCCTCGTCCAATGTTCCGATGGCTAGTAGAGAAGATTTGTGGAGCAAGCGTGCAGCATGTGGGCTCAGTCCAGGCGAAGTAGGATTGTCTCCTTCAGGAACATGGAGTAGCGATCTCATCGTCACCTCTCCTTCATGGAACTCAATGGGTTTTGTGTGTATGACTGCCATTTTGACTTTTAATCTAGCTCAACCCAGCGGTAGCTGTCTCTTTATGTGTCGTCCCAAGTACTTCGTCTGAGAGCGCTGAATGGCTTTGAGATAGAGAGAATAGTAGATAGCCTTACTGTCATGATATCTCTGCCTTCCCTCTTGAGGGTAGCCTTTGGCACTTATAGACATGATCTCGTAGCCCAAATTGACAATGTTTATTAGTGTCAGCAATGTGGGATAGAAAGTCAAGATCTAGATTCCATACTGTAGTTCTAGCGCCGATTTCTATTTCCGTTGACGCTAATGTTTGCGTCACAGCAGCACAGCTTATTATTCTTCATCAACTAAAGAGCCGTAAAATCTGCCTCGGTATGGCAGAGAACACTGCCGAGGAGCTCGAAAGGTTTCGTCAACAATGGCAGGAGGAAGTAGTAGCAAGGTCGAAGGGCGCGGCGTCTTCCAGCAAATCAGCCAGGCCAGCACGGCCAGCACGGCCACCGCACAGAAGCAGTGGAGCCACGCAAACTGAGCGAGCTGCAGCACCAATCTTTCACAAACCCTATCGGGAACCTGAAGAAGGTGAGGAGTCAGGGGAGGACGACTACCACGATTTGGAAGACAAGGATGAAGCGCGAAAGCTTGGTGAAGCTGGAGAAGGAATACACCCAAGCTCTCGGGGAGAACCAAGCTCAGCGCTGGAACATTATGAAAGAGCGGTTGAAAGGGAATCAGTAGGAAGTCTAGGAGACAGCTTGAATCACTACAGGAAGGCATTCAGAGTACGGTGTCGACCTTTTATCCCAAGGCAGACAATACTGATCCACGGCTCCAGCTCGATGCAGGCGTCGACCGTGTTTACAAGAATAAACACTTCCCACCCTCCTCATTCAAACCGAAACCTCCCAATCCAAATCCGTCCAACGCAGCTGTCACGGTGTCCCACCCAGCCCACCATTCCGTGGACGGGGCCCCCGCATCGTCTATATCACAGCTCATAGCTTCCTTTTCCTCCCTACCAATACCTGTCGCACAGCCACCGACAGAGGCGTCTCCTCCACCGCCATGCCCAATCTCGTCTATCCCCTCAGAGATCCTTATCAATATCCTCCTACAGACAGCCATTGTGGACGTCGCCTCCTTTGCCCGTCTTTCCCGCGTCTGCAAGCGTCTCGCCTACCTAGTCGCAACAGAGGATCGAATATGGAGACGCCTCTGTCTCGGGCCAGAAGTGGGCTTTTCAGGCATGCACTACAAATGGACCTGTTCCATTACTGGCAACCCTCTCCGTATCTCCCTCGACGGCCTAGACACTGACCTCTCATCGCTCGCCCTCTCCGACACGACCTCCATCCCTCAAACCAACCCCTTCTCCCTGGACCCTATGTACCCATCTCACAAAAAAATGCTACACCTCCGCCCCCGTCTCCGCTTCAACGGCTGCTACATCAGCACAGTAAATTACATCCGTCCCGGCGGCAACACCGCCAGCCAAGTCTCTTGGAATACACCCGTGCACATAGTGACCTACTTCCGCTACCTACGTTTCTTCCGTGACGGGACCTGCGCCTCCCTCTTAACGACCACGGAGCCCGGAGACGTAGTACACCATCTCACGAAAGAGAACATGCACACCCATCACGCCGGCGGCCTACCCAGCAGCGTGATGAATCACGCACTTCGGGGCCGGTGGAGGCTTAGCGGTGACCCCTACCAACCCCCCACCATCGACAACGAGGGCGAGGATGAGAGCGAGAAAGAAGAAGAAGGGACCCTCCATATCGAGACCGAAGGCGCAGACGCCGGGCACCCAAGCCCAAAATACATGTACAAAATGGCACTCCAACTCAAAAGCGCGCGCAAAGGCTCTGGAGCGACGAGGAACAACAAGTTGGTCTGGATGGGGTATTGGAGCTACAACAAGCTGACTGATGATTGGGCGGAATTTGGGTTGCGGAATGATAAAGCATATGTTTGGAGTCGGGTTAAGAGCTATGGTACTGGTGAGTGAGGATGTTGATATGTTGAGATGATTCGATATAGCGGGTATGAGTGAATGATCGATCATGAGTCTTTACGACGGGAGGATGACGAACTTAGATGTCGGAAGGGTGAACAGAGTATTGACTTGAGAGATGTAAGTGCGTGGGTGCGTGTGGGATATGCATATTATCCATGCGCCACATGCGATGTCTTACACGCCATTTGCTCTGTTTCAGATCGTGGCAAATATATCTCAAATCGACGAAAACATCGAGATCACGAAGAACGACTGGAACCACACCAAAGCAATCTATCTAACATTCTTGACTTCCCCCACACGTTTAGTAGCATGGGTGAGTAGTTTATGTACTTTTATCGCTGACACTGTTTTATGCCCTTTGTTCCAACCCCACCAGTCCCCATCCAACTGCTCGTTGCAGCCAATCACATTCCATCCAATGGAACGTCCCGCCCTATCATCTCCCGACCCGTTAACCAAAAAATCTATTCACCGTCTCGAAATGCCCAATTCAAAGGTCCAATCGTTCTGACCTAGCGGTCAGAGATATGCAAGATCGTCATCACGACTTTCCAGACCCATCCCCACAATCGCTTCATTTCAGATCCAATTGAAAAGCTTTGTACCGCGGCCCCAACACTTGACATCTCGGGCACGGCCGCCCTCTGCCAAGATGCTGCTCGCTGCTCAACCTATATACACAATCGCTGCAGAATCCTGATATGCACTCTGTGCACGCATAACTATCTCCTAACACACTCAGCCTTCTACAACCGGCGCAGTATATTTGTACTGGTTCCCTGCCTGTGTAGAAGGTGGCCGAGGCGTTGTCGGAGGAGTTTGACAGGCCGGAAGAAGGTATGTGGAAGTTGTGGCCGGAAGATTGGGTGGAGTGGGAGGATTCGATTGAGGTTTCGACGGAGGGAAAGGGGGGTGGGCCGGATAAAGAGTGGGAGGGAGGGGGCGTGAGGGTGTTTTGCAGCGGCGAAGCTTTGTAGGAGTGGTTGTGTGAGACGGAGGAGAAAGGTGGGAGTGAGGCACGCTTGACCGAAGGAGGAGACTGGGGTATCTGTCTAGCGTAAGTCACGGCCAATGGCAGTTCGAGATGGAAAGGAAGTGCCTACAGGTGTCAGATCCCGGTCTGAGTCTGCTTCTGTGGCCGATGTCGCAGCTTCAATCAGGTCTTCCCATCTCTTGCCCATGGCAGCTACTGCTGCAGCTCCTGGTGGTTCCGCTGAGAATGCTTTCCTGCCCTCAATGCTCAATCGCCTTTGGTCCTTTGATTTTATTCTCTCATGCTTTGGCTTTCGACTATTTTGCGTTATTGAGGACTTTCGAGGCCTAGCAGGCTTGTCTTTCTTGATCGACTCTTTCCTCTGTAAAGGAGGTAAGGTGGAGGAGCGCACTGATGGTGGTGAGTGCGCCAGCATTGAGGGTAAGAGCTCTCTAGGTCTGGGCGAATGGAATGGAGGTATCGACTGCGGATTGATGTGATTTTGTATGGGTGGTAGCTCAATGGACGACTGCATTCGTGACTGCCTGGCGTCGTTCTCGGAGGCATAGTCCTAAGGGAAGTAGCTTTTAGCAACCATTGAAGCAAGCTTTCGAGTGCAATTGAGCTATGCTTACAGCTTCTGAGTCCCAATCGGAGCCTGGCTGGTGGTTATGGAGCTGTGCCAAAGCTACGGCGGCTGTAGCTGCGGCTGGGTATTGGTCTTCCAAGCTTCGCGGGGGTGCGGGGGAGCTTTGATTTGCACCATAGACATCTCTATCATGGCCGTATGCTGAATGATCAGTTTTAGTCCCGTTGCTCTTGTGGGACCGGCATACCCGTAGATCCAAATGGTTGTGTAGGTGGGGCAGGGGGAGGTTGTGGACGCTCGGAGGGTGGGGTGTTAATCATAAGCTGGAAGCTCTCCTCCGTCGCAGGAAGCTTCGAGATGTAGTGCTCCGGATGTGCTCTTCTGATGTGCTCCTGCATTGAGCGGTATCGCTTCTCCTGTAGATCAATTGCTCGTCAGCTTTCTTCGAGTCTTGTCCAGCTAGACAGCCCTGCAAGTGCATTGCATAGGCTGAGCACTCACGCCGAGACATCTCTTCCGACAGTTGGATCCATCATGATTCCTCAATGGACAGATAACCTCATTGCTGGCATCAATAGCTGAGAATGAGCTTGTAAAGGCCTTCGGTGGCATGGCCTGGCGCAACGATCTGCCGATCGGTTCGAGGGGTTGGCTGCAGCCAAGCGCACAGAGTACACAGTTTCGACAGCGAGCTTGAGATAGGAATGGAAACCAAGGGTAGTTTTGCTCAAAGCGGACCAATTGTGATAGTAAAGGACAGACTGTAACTATATAAGCTGAAGCTATTGCTCGATCCAAGGAATGGCAGTGGGTTGTGGGCTCGAATGCGGGGAGCGGCTGGTGGGATTTACCTTGGCTTTAGCTTTATCGATAGTCGTTTCCCTTGCAGCTCACTGTAAATTCTGCCGGACGTTTTCTGGGGCTCAAAATCAAGTGTCACTCATGTACTTGTTGTAATGGGAAAATGTGAATTCCACTGTCCTTCTATTAACACCAAACCGTCATGCTGACAGTATAGTAGCACGATTCTGTCCCAACGCCGATTGGCCTCAAGCTCAATCTTGATACTCCCGTCTAGCGCTCATTAGAGTAGAGATCTTCCCAAACGCCAAACGCTAATTCGCTACAATTGTAAAGTACGTCTTCATCATATGATTTCTTTCCTGTCCCAGCCCGTTGGCTTGATGTTTTCGATTCCCTTGGAAGGATGCGGCTTGCTGGGATCTTCGTACTCGCTCACGAACGGATTCGGGTCTGACTTTTGATCGAGGTTGCCCAAGGTGTGATTGACCTCTCTATGCTTTGCTTCATCGGCACGAATGTAAAGCAATAGATCCCTCATCGTCCTGTGTCCCTCGGGCATATTCCAGTATCTGACTGCGATCTCCGGTGCCTCCAGTTTCTGCCATTTTGGAAGGTATCCCTTATCGATATCGGCGATGGCGCGTGTGTACGTGAGGACGGCTTCTTCTTCGAGGAAACCGACAAAACGGTGGCAGGTACGAGCTGACACCAAGTACGACAGGAAGAAGGCATTGTAAAAGACCCCTTGTGCACCAAGTATCATTAGTTTCATGAAACGACCGGGCTCGGCCATTTTCATAAACGTGAGAAGGTGCATCCTCTCATTGTAAGCTTCTTCCAGAAGAGTCTCGATCCTGTCAAGCTATTAGCTTGTTGAAGCTTCAGGTAACGGCCTGAGGCTGACTTACCATCCATTGTCTCTTTTCAGCCTTCGCAGTGAGTGGAGGTGCCGTACAGATCCTGCGACCATTCCCGGCACACCGGCAACACTCTCCAAGAAGAGAAATCTCATGAGCCACTTTCGTTCGCTCATTGGAGATGGTCCGAACCAACTCCTGACTCTCGAAAGCCCGAGATAGCTCCCTTCTTTCTTGGCGGCTTCGTTCGGATGACTGTATCCGGTTGCAGTGTCCATCCCAAACCGCAGTATTCTCACCATGGTAATAGCAACGTAGTCAGACCAATTCTGAGTTAGGCGATGAGCGACGCTGATGGCATTCATTTGTTGCTCGGTGTATACCGGATGATGCCATGCTGGGGGTGTGATCTTGATATTCTCGCTGTGTGCGGGGGCTGGAAAGTACTTTTCCTGCACTCGAGGGGTGCTTGTGAAGTGCCGACTGGCGGTCGGCCCTGGGCGCTGAGCGAACAAACAGCTGGCACAGGGTTTGATGTAGATAGTAGGCGAGTCCAAAGATTGAAGAGCTCGGGAAAGCTTGGCCGCAGCTCGCTTATTGACGAGAGCTGAAGCCGTAGATCGCGTTGATGCGTACATCTGTGGTTGGAGGCTGAGTAGCGATAACGGCAGTATAGGTATTAGTACGTTGCAGATATGGGTCGTCGGTGTTCGATAGACAGTATGATGTGTATGGCAAGGGCAATAGTGTAAACAGCGTTTGCCGCTTATGTATGAATCACTGTCCGAATAATCTTCGCGAAGCTCCACATAATCAATCACGCGCTAGAGTACTGCAATCCAACAATGAAACAGAGATTATTGGTTTGTAAGCAAAAATTCACAAGCGTCTGCTTGTTCAATTACAACAGAGAATACGAATGAAGCCGTGCTTCGCCACGCTGGGCAGCAGCTGGAAATGGAAGCAAGAACCCGAAATCGGGTGAAACCGGGACACACTCTCGTACAAGGGAAGAGCCATACCAAACACTCAGGCAAGCGCGTGTCTTACTCAGGTTTCGCGAATATTGAAATTAGATGTCTGTACACGAATTGCTATATAATCGTAGGAATTATATCTGCGGTGTAATGATAATTGAGAAAGCTTACTTTAAAGTGAAAGGAGAAAATAGGTGGGAGCCGCGGAGAAGTCAATAGACGAGCTGCGTTTCTTCATGCCGGTGTTTTGCCGGGGCTAGACTTTTGGATCCCAATGCCCTCAACGCAAACCATGAGCAGCTTGTCATTGCCATCAGTATGGATCAGGTATGAACGCTTCTTGAACGTGCAAAGGAGCCGTAGGTGAGGACTGCTCATCGAAGCAGCGGCATCAAACCTTAGATCGCTTCCGGGTTCGCGATCATGCCTGGAGTTGAAGTACTACCAAACTCAACCTCAATCAAGTCACCAGGCTGGGCTCTGGTACCGGACACCAGGGGAGGACCCGCCCAAGCAGCTGCTCCGCCAGCAGCTGGAAGAAAAAGAGCGGCAAGAAATGCTGGGCTTGCTGGTGGTGATACAACAGCAAGGCAGCAAAACGCAGTCTTAAAGCACTTGACGGACTTGGATAGAGATAGCCATCGAGATGTCCAGATACCAGTACCGAAGGACAGTGCCGGAAGAGGTGGGCCTTTTGAAGACATGCTCACAGTGGACCTGTAATTCAACTAACGCTGCGTGCAGTATCGAAGAAGATTACACCGAACGTCAGACGCATTCTCATATCGCAGAAGACGTTTGTCAATTATCTAGCGGATGAAGAGGCTGCACTTGTCCAGCAACATCATACGGGAAACACTACAGCGGCACCAAGAGCACAAGGGGCAAAGTCTATGCCAAACCTCCAGCGATCCTCGACAGCGGAATTTTGCCCAACTCCTGGGGGGTCTGCACCTCCGTCGAAAGAGCTGCTAGACGACGAGCCTCTTTTGCAATCATACATACCATCTGTTCCGTCGAGAGGTGTAATGGATGCTCTATTATCTGGTCCTCGGTTGTCATACAATGCCGCTCGTACGAACCCCCCAGCTTTAGGAAAGCCCCAACGACAATTCTGCGAGATATGTGGCTATTGGGGAACCATTAAATGCATCAAGTGCGGAGCCAGAGTTTGCGGGCTGGAATGTAAAATTACACATGATGACGGCAGGTGCCTTAAGTTCTACCCTTGAACATTTCCTCAATTTTCCGGGGTCAAGATTCAAGAAGCTGCTCGATCTTTCTACGGCTTCTACGGAGCCTTACCCCGAAACCATCGATACATAGAGTGGTGCTCTGTTGCAACTTAACAGCCTTGCACGCTACAGGGTGTCCCTGCCAGATGGACGTTCACAATCTGGGGGATGCCAAAGATCAAATCCCACAAATCGATTCGTTCAACGTGATTAACGAAATGGAAAACTATAATACCTCTCGCAAACTAGCGAACCTCAATGGCCGTGCTCATTTTCCTGAGCACAGTGATCGACTAATAGTCTGTGACAAGTCGTTCGGAACATAGCCTTATATGGCTATTATCACTTGAGACTGCGATCACGATAGGACTGAGGCTCGAAGTCAATTGAATCACATCATCATATGAGTGCCAAGGTTGGTAGCTAGTCTTATCAGGTCCTTCATGACCAAATCCGCGACTTGTTTCCTCGGCCAAAACGCGACTGACGCGCAGGTCAGATCTGAGCAATTTACGCGGTCACGCTAGCGTGTGACTGTTTCTAAAGTAGTAGCTGATAGCTGCGTCACCATTATTTCTTGCCAATCTGCTACAGGGGTAGAGTGTTGACGTCTCTATGATGTCGATCATCATGTCAATCTAACGGGAAGCCGATACGCGAAAACCCAAAAGTGACCTAGAACACCAAACTGAGATCAACTTCGGGTTGTTTCCCCATCCACTAAACAGGATCCTTCAATTTTCGATGATGCTGTTCTCTAAGATCCAGGCCAAATTTCCTTGGTGACAGCCCGGGGACTTTGGTACTCCGAGATAGTCAGGAACAAGCATCAACGCCATCTGCGAAGCTGAGGCTTAGCCTACCGAAACCATGACCATGACCTGGAGTCAGAGCATGAGGTCATGAACTCAGCATGGTTGGAAGCAGAAGTGTCGTCAGAGGAGAGCTTGGAAGGACTCACTACAAGAAGGGAGCTTGAACCCATCAATATCCTATTTCTTTTATATAGTTCTTAAATAAAGAAATCCTTACATATTCCAAATTTTCAATCCTTCAACCTTTCAGATACATCAACATGTCTGCCGACGACCAATACGAGCAGCAGAACGACATGACATCCGGCGATGTCCCTGCAGGAGATTCCAGTACGGCCCCTGCATTATTGATACCATTCCGAGACTAACGCATAACAGTGGATAACGACTACAAGAGCCGTACTGGCCAGTCGCACATCCCCGTTCAAGGCGATGATAAACCAGTCGAGGATCCCATCAATCCCGACACTGCTGACTCCGATGAGACTTTGGGTACGATCTCTGCTTCTCCACGCTACCTATAAAACTCGGTATTAATGATTCGATAGCAAAAGATGATGCTGACGCTATTGATGAGAGCAATGTCGTTGGTGGCCGCACTCGAGGCGCAAAGCCTAGTGGAGGTTATGCCGAGCCTGGCGATGAGGAGGGGCTGCCATCTTCGGATGGTACATCATCAACCCGCTGAAATTCATTTCAGATGATAACGATTGAGAATCTTGTCTGGTATAGGCTACCGAATATGTTTGGAAAAGATTCGTATAGTCTCTGTAGTTTAGTACAATCAACCTTCACTGCATGACAATTCCACATTGCATCCTAAGCTACATGGTGTATGGACAAAGTTTCTGATTATTGTGCGCAGGGAACTGGTTAATCTGGTGGGGTTGCTAATTGAGATGCCTTGGGGTGCAGGTTTTTAACTAGTAACTCCCGAGAAATCAACTCAAAGGTGACAAATTTTACACGAATCATAGTACTTTCACGCAACATTATTATGTTCAACCCTCTCAGCACTCCGCTCATCACACACTTATGATTCTCGCAAGCATCCAATCGCCCCTTCCAAAGCACCCACTTCTTCAATCATCCCACCCCCCGTCCCTTATGCTTCGCAACAACCCTAACCTCAAAAATCCCGTCTTCCCTTATAGCCCGGGCACTCCCAATCCCCTCCCTCCACAACGTCACCATCGCCAGCCCCATCACCCCCTTCACCTGAGCACTATCCAACATCAACGTCACAGCATCCTTCATCTCCCCCTCTCCACCCCGCACTGGCTCTCCAAACCCATAACCCAAAAACCCTACTATACACCAGTCTCTACTCCATCTCCTCCACCACCAACACCTACATTATCATTTGCTGGGTCACTATCATCACTAGTTTCTGTTGCGTGGAGATATTATACCCTTCGATATGATCATTTCAACAGGGCCGTACTTGCATATGATTGAGAGGGGGAAATTGTGCTGGTGCGATAAGGGACGGGGTAGCTGCTTTTGCGAAAGGTGGAGGTTTGGAGGGGGGAGGTGAGGGTTTGGAAGGCATGGTGGAGATGTGGATATGTGGAAGCTTGAAGTGAGATCTGCGTTGCTGACTTTTCGACACGTAGAGTTTCCTTGAAGAATTGTTTCGTAGCACAGTATCTGGATCATAGAAGCGAAAGGCGATGGTGTACGAGACCGATTGGGGTTGGTTGTGGTAGTGAAGCATGTGTGGGATGCGTCAAGGAGCAAGTTTTTGTTTTTGGTGTAGTCAATGAAGGGGTAAAGAAAAGAGTGTTAAGGGAAGCGACTTCTTAGATGGGGAACAGAAGGAGTCACCTAGATCCCACAAAAGGTTCCACAGAAAACCACAACAAAGTTTTGGAACCAGTTTGGCTGTGTGGAAAATAAAAGCTCCCTGTAGAATCTAGTCGGAAACATATATGAGCGTGGAATGAGATCGAAGGGAGTCGCAGTACATCTGCAGAAACAATTGGCACAAACGAAGACCGTACTTCCAAGAAACTGGAGCATTAGAATTTTCCCCCATCCACGGCCTTCCTATCCCGCAGCCGGACTTGAAAATCCTGTGGCTTAACAAACCCGTCATTGTGTACCGTCCAATCATGATTCGGGTCTGCGAGGCTGACATCAAAGCGAAGTACGAACTCCGGGATCATCTTCTCCAGCTCCATCAGAGATACGTTCTTGCCAATGCATGAACGTGGACCTTTGCCAAACTATTGCACGATGTCAGCATCATCAGCAGAGGGGATGTGAACTACGAGTGTGACTGACACTGAAAAAATACTGATCCATCTTGCTACTTCTATCTGGCGATTCGAGCCAACGCTCAGGCCGGAACACCTCTGCGTCAGGTCCAAAAACTGAACTGTTCACATGCGCGACCCAGCTGTTGATGCCGACGATGGTCTAACACAACCGCGTCAGTGCACGGTGCCTGTTCAGAGGAGCGAAGGAGAGGTTAGGAGCACGTACATCTTCGGGGAACGCGCGACCTGCGAGAGTAAGCCCGCCTTTGGGCACTACGCGAGGCATGCCCAAACCAGCAGCTGGAAAAAGCCTTAGGGTTTCTTTGATAACCGCCTGTAAGTATTCCAGAATCAGCGTTGCCTGTATGAATGATAAGCTGGTAATGAGACGTATGCCTGTTTGGCACAAGCCCCGTCGTGCTATTAAAGACGTATGTATATAGTCATCGTGCAATCCTGGAAAGTGTGTATACCTGCAAATATGAGCATTCGTGGGCTTCTTTGACAGTGACCTTCGCATTCTTCGATCTCTCTTTCAATCCTTCCGCTTCCTTTCGTAGACGGTCCATCACTTGAGGGTGTTTCGTGAGGAAGTAGATAGCAGCGATCATCGTATTGCCAGTCGTCTCTCCCCCGGCCAAGATGTTAGATAAAATGTGGTAGTACGCATCATCAACTCCAAAGGTAGCCGGCGTCTTCCGGTGTTTAGCAAGCAGCGAACCTAGATAGTCGGTCTCCAGCAAGGCGCCGCCCTGGCTCTTCTGCTCGTGTAAGGATTTGTCCTCCTCTGATCGCTGATTCCACTCCGCCACGGCGTCAGCGGCGAAGTTGTAGATGTATGCAATACCAACCTCACCCTTGGGTGCTAGATACTGCAACATCCGGAAAACGACAGGATGCCATTCGCTGAACACACCCATGACTGCTCCATACCGCGAGGCGCCATGGGTGATTGACATCATGTCTGCAATATCGATACCTTGCTTGAGAAAGCCAAATGGTTTTCCGAACTATGACATTGTCAGCAGTAGCATCGTTGAACAATTCTTTCACCAACAGTAAGAGCTCCAATGACATCGAATGTGTAGTAGTGGATCCACTTCGCGATATCAACAGCCCGGCCTTCATGGGCGACTTCTGCCATTCTATCAAGGAATGTATCTGTCGAGTTGTCGACTTGCCACTCGATGTTCGTCAAGGCACCTATTTGATAAAGTGGCAGCACCTGGCGACGCCTACGGGCGTTGTGTTCGACATCAAGCGAGGTGAAAAGGTTTGGTTCTGCATTTGGCAATCCCCAGGCGCTGTACCGAGGTGCCTAGTTTATTATTTGATCAGGAAGGGAATCGGGTCACCAAGCCAATTGATGTACCTTGATCAGTTGATCTTTGGATCTATATATGATCGAAGCAGCTTCGGGATCATCGATACTGTACTCATTCGGAGCGAGGCGAACGATAGGACCGTACTTTTGGTGCAGCTGGGAATTGATCTCATGATACTTCCGAGTATGGATGGCTCGTAAGAGCCAGAGCCGGGTGAACTTAGCTAGCCATGGCCCGGGTATGTCACTAAGAGGTGTGACATACGCGTGGTATAGCGTGCGAAATACCGTAGCTATGAACGCAAAGGCGAGACATAGATAGGCTGTATTGAACAGCAGTCCGAGCAACTTTGGTGGCATTGCGCCTTGTATTCTATCCATATTCTGGAATTGAAAGACCCAAAGTCCGATGTTAAGAAGGCCAGAAAGAGAGAGCCGACACCACGATGTACAATGAAGCTGCAATGAGGGCTTAGAAGCAACTGAAGATACAAGTTTTGTTTGCAACCACTAGACTTACATAGACTTAGATCAGCCAATCCCTGCCGGACTGCATGATAAACCTGCATATCCCCGCTCGCTTGACCCATGTGAATGTTTCCTTAGGCTGGTCTCATGCAACATGCTGTTTCGCCATTGAATTTTCTACTTTTCCGAGGACGTGAAAAAAGAACCATGACAAATAAATAAATACGAGATTGTATAATCTTGACTTTCACTTATATGGTGAAATATATCATGTTGACATTCGACTTGCTAAGGGGGTATCTACATGAAAAGGACCAATGATATATAACATGCCTTTGCCATCTACCAATTACCTTCTCTCCAATCACCTCAATGGCAATTCTTGAAATACTTTCTTGAATATCTCTCTACTGTTGTACAGGTTCAATAGCCTCAGGCACTCGTTGTCAAGATGGGCGCTATCACTTGCTTGGCCACAGGGCAAGTGTGCGGCAGGGGCATTGAATTCTTGCTCTAGAAAACGTATGGCGGGAATGGATCCCCCTTCACGTATATAGAGTGGCTTCTGAACAGAACTCGCCTCTGTAGGAGATTGTGGGTCTTCGCTCGCCTTCGCTGTATTCTGCGGCATGAACTTACCACCTTTTGAAAGCGTGGAGGATGTTGCTGGAGGGAGCTTTGAGCTTATAAGTCCATTAGTAAGATCCTTTGATGTCCGCTTGTTCGCTGGTATGGACTTTTGTCTCGCGTGACCAGTGAGCTTCCAGACCTCCATGATAGCCTCTTCTAGGGTCCGGAAGATTTGGTTGCTGGGATCACCGAGCCACGGTTCAGCTTGATGTTCGAATCTGATTGTGAGGTCGTTAGTCGAGTCTAGTTCCTGAAAGGCCCTTTCCAACGCTCTTCGCAGAGCACTTTGGACTGACGCAGTGGTCTGATTTGGCACCAGTCTTATCGACAGGTCAGCTATGGCAGCACGGGATATGATTGATGATTTCGAAGGGCCAGAGTTCTTCACGCTGTGTATTGTAAGGGACGGTTCTCTCCATCTTGCTTTAAACGATTCCGCGAGGGTTCTGGCATCTCCAAGATCAGGATTCTCGCGAAGCAATGTATTGCTGATCACCTGGTAACGTTCTTTCTCCGCTTTTGACATAGGTGGTATATTGTCATAGAAGCTTGGGATGTTGACTTGTCCGTCAGCGCCAGTCAAAGTTGCAAGCAGGGCAATGAGGTCCTTCAAAGCCTCGTGCATGAGCTTGCTGCCGTCAACCCCACTGTGCAAATCGGGGCGCTCGCTTGCAACCTCGATGGTAGCACGGACCACCCCCCTAAGGCCGTACGTCAAACATGGGATTTCATCGTTCAGCCAATAGCTATTTGCTAGCAAAATCCAGTCGATGTCTCCTATCAGGTGCTTTTTCCTTCGTACAGCTTGTTGGAAGCCCCGTGAACCCGTCTCTTCTTCACCCTCTATTAAAAACACGATATCAGTATTCAGCTGCTCTTCAGCGACGATGTCTGCAACAGCGTACAAAGCCGCAAGTACAGGTCCCTTGTTGTCAGAGACACCTCGCCCGTACAGGTAACCATTCACGCCTTGCATCTCGAAGGGATTGGTGTTCCATGTCTGCTCCCTGTTCTCTGCCGCTACAACATCATAGTGACCATAGAAAAGTATAGACTTGCCACAGACGGATTTTGATTTCTTGCCTTTAAAGCGGGCATAAACCACAGGGTTTCTGTGATCATCGGTATTGAACAAATCTGTCTCAGCGCCGAAATGCTTGAAAAGAGTCCTTAGGTATGAGGCCCCACGCCGACAGTCCTGAGCGTACTCTGGCTTCGAAGACACTGTACGGTAGGAGACTAATTTCTCCAAAGACAATAAAAGTCGTTCTTCACATACACTGTAAGCCGATTGCCAATAAGTCTTTGGAGCGAATACGAACCGTTGCTGACAAAGGAGCCTCCCTCAGGCCTATTGATGCTTCCACTGATGTCCCAGATGGCGATGCAGCCATCGTTTCCTCCAGTCACGTATATATCTTTGCCATGATAGGAAGCCACCGTTGAAGCAAGAATAAGCTGCTCATGGGCTTTCCATCTACTAATGTTTTCATGGCGTGAATTGAAGATCTGGCCAATGGTCAGTCGTGAGCTTCGTACTAGTGTGAAATTTTGGAATCCGGACCTTTGCGATTCCATTCGAGGCTCCACTGAAGATCAGACCATGGCCAACAGCGAGGGTCAGGACGTCAGCAGTGTGAGCTTCGACCGTGCGTATCAGTTGACGGGTATCGAGGTCCCAAACATTAACAGCTCCTTCAAGTCGTCCACAATACAGCACGGTACCATCGAGCGCCATAGTGAGGACAGATTCGTCCCCATTCTCAAGCAGTATGGGAGCTTCCAAGGCGCCATCTCGATCAGTTTCCAATGAGAAGAGCTTGACAAGTCCGTCCCCGCCACCTGATACTAGGGTCTCCGTATCACCATCATCGCTGAACAGACCCCGTGCAAGCAGCATGCAGTAAACATATCCATAATGCGCGTATTGTACGATATGCTCTTTATCTATTTCAAGATCCCGCCCTCCTAAAGCCCTGGGCCCGGACGCTGAAGGTGGACGAGGGGTGGAAAATCCTGTAGGGCCTTTAGAATCGAAGAAGCGATGATTGCGGTAGGATGGATGCGAGGTGGGGTCTGGTGGAGGCCGTAGGTCCTTTTGTGAAAGATCATACCACTATGACAGGTCAGACATGCTACTGAAAATGTCCAGTGTGATGGAAACTTGTATGCTTGTGTTCTGTGCTCCTAGATAGATCGTCTGCAACTTTGCAGAATAGGCAACGCAGAAAATGTCCCCAACATCGTACTTGGAGTATATCGAGTATAGACGATCGAGCGTGCTCGTGCACCAGACCTAGTTCTGTCAACAGGGTAAAAAAGCCATAGCATTAAGAGATTGGTTTTCGAACATTTACTATAGCATCGCCTGCACTTGAAAATAGAAGCTTCCCATCCGCAGACAGGTAGAGGCATAGTACACTTCCTCTGTGTGCGTGAATTCTGGAAAGGAGTTCAAACGTCTCTAGAGACCAGATCTTGCAGTATTCAGCTTTTGCGGACTGTATGTAGAGCCAATCATACCAATAGATCTCCGCTCTGAGTACCAGCATAGATTTTGCCCTGGGAAATGAGAAGGGCAAGTATTGACTGCTCATTCTTGACTTTATGGAACAAGGCTGGGTGGTGGGCTTTTAAGGAGGCCGAGTAAGCACCACCTCCGCTCTCCACCTCGACTGCTGTATCCGAATCCTCATTATCTGCACTGTCGCAGCCCCTGCCTACAATGGTCGCTGGTAATTGAAGTAGAGTCGCCATGAGCAAGCTTAAGCCCAGAGCTAAAGAAAACAAGGGCCGAACGCTAAGCCACGGGAATGATACCGGCTAAACTTCGGTTCAAATTCTGCATGGTATTGATCTCGAATCTCATTCATAATAAGATGTGTGATGACTTTAGTCTATCCAACCTTCCCAACTAAAACCATCAAAAGACGCTCGAGTGAATACTTCTCGCCAAGGAAGATGATTCCGAAATTGATTCATGGCCGGTGTTCTACAACGTCTGCCTCTTTCAAAGGGTGTATATGAAGACACGAATGGATCAGCGCAGAGGGGAGACTCAAGAAGAGGGTGGGCCAGGGAAAGCTCTGCCATGAATGGATACTTTAGCAACCGACGGACACAGGATGTATCCCCACGAGATTCTACTTCATCCAGATCGACGCCAATAGCTGACGCTTCTGCTGTCTGGGGCAAAGACACAACGAGAATGCGCCAGGAAGAAGAGCAAGAGTATGGACTGGGGTTATTAAAGCCAAACGGATTAAGGAATGAGGCGGCCAATGAGCGCGACACCAAGAACGGCTGTGCCACATTGCCTTCACCAGAACAGAGCGGTAGTGACCTGGTTCCCGTGAAAGAGACAGTCAATAGCCCGGGAATAGCATCTTTGGACTCAGAAACATTAGGAGGCGAGGAGAAAGAAAAAATCCTCAAACTGTCGCCTGCTAAGATATACGAGCTTCTTTCGTCCCCATTGTCGCTGCCAACGCCTGCCTCCCTTGACGACCTTAGTGATGAATCTTCGCATGCCTCTGATGATATTTTGAAGCGCCGAGAACGATGGACTGTTTCGGAATCACCTGGACGGCGGATTCCCAAGGTGGACAAGGAAAGAGCGAAGCACAGGATCCAGTACACTAACATTGCTGCATCTCCCATGACGGACACAGATGAAAATCCTTTCCGGCCACTCGGAAACTCGGAACGTAGTACAAGGCCAGCGTCGTCCACTCATACGATCTCTACGCCCCTCTTGAGGCGAAGGCTTTCTGCTTCCAGGACCAATGCATCCTCGACTCCTTCTACAAAACAACCTAGGGTCACCCGATTACCACTCCCTTTCGATGAATTGAAAGCTGTGGAAGATCCAAACCCCTCTCCCATGCCTCAGCCAATACCAGTCCCTCCTCTTTCGCTCCATACATACCTCCAGCTTGAGATGTCCACCCAGCGGCCATCGCCATTGTATATCCACCGATCCAAGACCAGTGATTTTCCGTATGAATCATCACGTGTGAAGATAGAGCGTTTGCTTAACTTTCTCCTCTTACCTCCTCAATTAGAGCAAGTTCTATGGTTTGGCGCACTTGCTTGCCTTGATGCGTGGTTGTACTCTTTTACCATTTTGCCTCTAAGGTTCTTTAAAGCGCTATCGATCCTCGGTCGTTCTTGGAGTCGAAATCTTGCTACAGAGGTTCGGTTTACCGGTGCTTTCATCTATACGGGAACGGGCAGGATGTGGCGAAGGAGGCGGCGCCGGGAGAGCATCAACGGTTCTGCAAGCCAAGACTCTATAGAAGAATTACCGCCGGCCAAAACGCTTGTTGATGACACTACTCCGATACTGTCTACGGACAAAGAGAACGAGAGCGGAGTGGAGTCACCCCCCGAGCCAATGCATAGGTCTCGAAGAAACCCTGCTCTAAGACACCGAAGAACCAAGTCTGTGCCGTCGGCCTTGTCGCCAGACCATAAAGCAGACATTCTAAAAGGACTCTTGATCATACTCAGTTGCATTATACTCATGTACTTTGACGCCAGCAGAATGTACCATGGCATCCGTGGACAAGCCGCTATCAAACTCTACGTCATCTACAATGTGCTCGAAGTCTGCGATCGCTTGTTCTCTGCTCTGGGGCAAGACGTCCTTGAATGCCTCTTTTCGAAGGATGCACTTGAGCGTAAACCGGACGGTCGGAGTAAGATTTGGAGGCCGTTCTGGCTATTTTGTTTAGGTCTGGGTTACAACTTGCTTCACTCCACAGCCCTGTTTTACCAAGTCATTACTTTGAACGTGGCGGTCAATTCCTACTCGAATGCACTCTTGACTCTGCTTATGTCCAATCAATTCGTGGAGATCAAGTCTACGGTATTCAAGAAGTTTGAGAAGGAAAATCTGTTTCAAATCACATGCGCGGACGTGGTCGAGCGCTTTCAACTTTGGCTGATGCTCATGATTATCGCGTCTCGAAACATAATTGAGACGGGAGGTCTGAGTATTGGCTCTTCGGGCAGTGCTGGCGGGGAGTCTGCCTCAGCGTCTTTGCTTGGGGGACCAAGCATGCTTCCCAAAAGCTTCACGATCTTTCCAGAATGGACTGGCCAGGTGATGGGCCCCTTCTTTCTTGTTCTTGGAAGTGAGATGCTGGTCGATTGGATCAAGCACGCTTATATCACCAAATTCAATATGACGAAACCTGCAATTTACGGGCGGTTTCTTGACGTTCTTGCCAAGGACTATTACTCGAACGCTTTCGCAGATCAGGATCTCACCCGCCGCCTTGGCCTCCCCGTCATCCCTCTGGCCTGCCTGTTCATCCGTGCTTCCGTTCAGACCTACCACATGTTTCTTGCCACCCACATGCCTCTGCCCCTGCCGTCAACGGCAACCTCCTTGTCAACAGAAAGTGCCACGTCTTCGCCTGCTACCACAGCTGCTCTCCAGCACATCGATCAGATCTTCCGCCACGCACTTGGCCGGTCTACCTTCGGTGCTGGTGGACCCACTCTGTCCCCCAACAGCACCAGTATCTGGGATATGGACGACATCATCGCTTTTGCCACCATGATCGTGTTCTTCTTGGTCCTCTTTCTCGCCCTCTTAGCATTGAAGCTCGTGCTCGGTATGTGCCTATTATCGTTTGCCCGCGGGCGCTACAAGGGCATGAAGGAAAGAGAAAACGTTGCAGTCCACGCGGAGGGTAGACGAGCCGGTGGCTGGGGTGTTATAGAAGTAGACGATGACAAGAGAAGATGGATCTACATGGATGATCCCGAAGGTGCGAGGAAATTGAGGGAAAAGGAGAAAGCTCTACGAGAGCAAGAGACCAGACCTAATAGAGAAGGAGGAGAACCTTTCGCGGGCGTAAGTCGATATAGCATGGTTTCGAAGAGGATTTGGTAGAAACCCACTGGTGAACATGTTCATGCACTTAGCGTAGCATTATCAATGGCGTTCTGCCTTTGTTCACTAGGATAGAATTTCGGCCCCTTTCGTGGATTATTGGAAATCAGTCTTCAATACCAGACGCTCACCTAGTATGTTTAATTGCGTATTCTAGCAGGTTCCGGACACCAGCTGCCTGAAGTTGGATCCATAATATTTGCCCACCTTCAATAGGGATAGCGGTCTGGCCCCTATAGGGGAGACTGGACACCTATCTAATGAAGACAGAGATTCTTGATTGTCATGGCTTGAAGCTAGACCAAGACACATAGCGAATGTGACCGAACTAAAAAGCGCAAGAATCTTCCATCCTTTCCAGCCTTGAGACCCTCTTTCAGCCAAAAGAAACACATTCATGGTGACTTATCCCCGAGTCGTCCTAGAATTCGGTAGCCGTCTTAGTCAAGGCAGTCGTCCAGGCCTACCAGATTGTCGTTCTACAGGAGTATTGGGTTTCCTTGTCGAAAGCATAGCTATCGTTACTCATTGTTTGGGGCTCATTGTCATTAAGACTCTACCCAGTTTTTATCTTGCCAGAAAATTCGCTGAGACTGCACCACACAAGTATCGAGAGGCGTAGGCTGGAAATCCTTTCGTCTGGAAACACGACGCTTGGCCGTCTCGAGCTTAGTCTCACGCCATCACTGCTTCTGATTGGAAAATGTGCCTCATCACCGGAATAAATCTCTGCTACATCATTGCAGACATGCGCTATGCCGGGATTATCAGAGAGCGTTGCCGGCCTCAGCCTCCACCACAGTGGCGTTATGTTGTTTTCCGTACATGTCCTGGTATCATGGCAGTATCCAGCCACGACTGGAGCATCTTTGAAACACAAGGCTGAAAGTTCTGATTCATACTAAGAGGTCGATTACTGATACACTCCCGAAGCCTGGGGTTCGTTTGACGAATTTCGCATTTATTACGTTGCCTGCGATAGAAAGGCCTGCTGACAAGGCTCCGCTCTGCCACCACTAGCTTGTTAAGGAGTCTTTGCTTCCAAATATCTTATATGTCAGACGCTTAAGGACGCTGCGATGGCCGAGTATAAACGATGCGAGGAGAGTCACCAGGTTGACAATAGCGAATGACCCCAGTTGGGCGGGTTTTGTCAGGCATTTGTATGTGGCAGTAGCAATTGGTGTATTCGGTGGATGGTATGCGACCTCCCATTGCCAAGCGAAAAGGCTGTTGTGCGAGGCGAATTGTAAGTCGCTGTAGTCCACCCACGGCGACTTGTATGTTTCGACTGTGATGTTGAGACGAAATTGAAACAAATCAGGCTGGGAATTGGCGTTTGATAACTTGGTTCTTGCATATTTCGGTAGTGATTGAGGAAGGCCGGAAGCAATAGCTGTCTAGGATGTATCGAACATAGAGTGGTGGGTCTGTGCGACAGCGAGACAGAAGCTGCCACAGGTGGCTAAGGAGGAGTTCAATGCCACGCAGCCGATTTGTCCATAATCATAGGCGCAACTCTGTGCTCTGGTAGATTTGCAATAGTCATTGAAGAACTGGAGATCTTTCTCGTCACTTACTCCCAAGGAACCAGGAAATAGCAGATCTGTTTTGCAATCTTCAAGCGCGCTGGATTGCCGGAGGCGCAGTCGGAATTCGAAGATACCTCTGACAAAGATGAGGCATTGGCGCCCTTCTAGCATCGATTGGAACAGACAAGTCTTATTACGCCTCACTAGGAGAGAGCTGTTCTATTGCAGAGGGTATTCTGCAGGCCATTGCATCTTTCTATATTGGAAGGACAGCACACTGGGGCGTTGTGCTCGGTTATCCGAAGAAAGGACACCTTGAGGGTATACTTGGCTCGCTCGACGCTACGATAATGTATGCTGATTCTTTGCTTTAGCTGGTTACTGTGGCTACCATGTTTCCGGTCTGGCTTGTGCTTACGCTTATCTCTATTTTCGATGACTCTAACAGCGCTGAAGACTCCGCGAGTTTTGGTATTTTCTTCTCAATCAGCATGATTTTGCCGCTGATTGGACAGTGGCTCTTCGGGGCGGGTTTTATTGGGCTTGCTGGAGCCCGGTGAGAGATACTCCACACGTTTTACATGTACCGACCCACTGACAACGTTGAACAGCTACTGTCCGCCAAATCTCATCAATTTTACTACTGACAAAACATGAACAACAGGAGTGATGGTGGGCGGCTCGTCACCATGACCACTGTTCTAGCAATTTCATCTTCTCATTCACTTGCTTTCATATAACTGTGATCGGCATTTGGATTAAGGCTACCGATAATGCAATCATGGAAAGAAGTCTGGATTGAGTATGGACCAGACCGTTATACCCCGGGCGCAATTGACTCGTGACGGCCAATTTGATGAATTTGGCCAATTTGATGAATTCCCCGCTGTATGCGAGAGTGCGCTGAGATTGTTCAGAATCGTTATCAGATAAATACTACTTGCAGTATCGTTCTTAAGATAGAGGATAAGCCCAATTGTCAAGTCTTTTGCATCAGAGCTTTCTCTACTTCACAGTGTGATCGACTACGAGTACACTGACCCCTACCTATCCGAGCCCTAAAGCTACCCCGGAGCCTACCCGGAAGATCCCCCTCGACTCCTCGAGTGCCCTTTAGGGGCTGCCTTAAGGGGCTCGCTTAGGGAGTTTGGCGAGGGCGTGCCTATTCTTAGCCTATTAGGTAGGGTGTGCCAAGCGATACTGCTAGCGGCGGCAGGGTCCACCAAGCGTTTAAAGTCTATTGGCGGTCAAGGTTTTTGAAGCTCCGACGAGCAGCTGTCTTCTCATATGTCAACTCTCTGCCCAACGAACGCCGAAAACCTCCTTATAGCTATAAACGACGTTATCAGTGCCGAAGAACTATCATCATGAGTCTCAAAGTGCCCACTCGCCAGGCCAATGGCACCTCCAATGCCTCGACAAAAGCTGTCATCCTTGTAAAGCTATTCCCACGGATGAGAGAGAGGCAGAGCTTACTCTTGTACAGGTGGGCGGACCTTCCAGAGGAACTCGATTTAGGCCGCTTTCATTGGATGTGCCCAAGGTCAGTGTTTTTGCAAACGATGTGAGCTACACTCAGTTGACCCTATTCTACAGCCTCTCTTCGATGTAGCAGGACACCCTATCATTTGGCATTGTCTCGGAGCTGTCGCCAAAGTCCCAGGCATCAAAGAGGTCATTCTAGTCGGCTACTATGAAGAGCATGTTTTCCGTGACTTCATCAAGGATTCCGCTAGAGAATTTCCCCAAATCCGCATACAGTACCTCCGAGAATACCAAGCTCTGGGGACAGCTGGCGGTCTCTACCACTTCCGTGATGCTATCCTCAAAAGCAACCCCGATCGATTCTTCGTTCTCAACGCCGATGTCTGCTGCTCCTTCCCACTTGGTGAGATGCTCAAGGTCTTCGACGAAAAGAGCGCCGAAGCTGTTATTCTTGGCACAAGAGTCAGCAACGACGCTGCCACCAACTTCGGCTGCATCGTGTCCGACCCACAAACCAAGCAGGTTCTCCACTACGTTGAGAAGCCTGAATCACACATCTCAAACCTGATCAACTGCGGTGTTTACCTCTTCGCAACAGAGACCATCTTCCCATCGATCAAGAACGCCATCAAGAAGCGCCAAGAGCGTCCTCGCCTCGTCTCCTACCCATCCTCCGAGAACCTCGACTCGTCCTTCTTCGCCGAGAAGCTGGAAGATGGAGAAAAGAACGAAGTGCTCCGTCTAGAGCAGGACATACTGTCTGACCTAGCAGACAGCAACCAGTTCTTCGTCCTCGAGACCAAGGACTTCTGGCGTCAAATCAAGACTGCCGGCTCCGCAGTTCCAGCCAACGCTCTCTACCTCCAAAAAGCCTTCCAGTCGCAGTCCGAGGAGCTCGCAGCACCCTCAGCCAACATCCTTCCGCCTGTCTTCATCCACCCCACAGCCGATGTCGACCCAAGCGCCAAACTTGGCCCTCATGTTTCTATTGGTCCTCGCGTAACAATCGGTGCAGGTGTTCGGGTAAAGGAATCCATTGTGCTGGAAGATGCGGAGATCAAGCACGACGCTTGCGTGCTGTACTCGATTATTGGGTGGAACAGCCGTGTGGGCGCCTGGGCTAGAGTTGAGGGCACACCTACGCCTGTTGGGAGTCATACCACGAGCATTGTGAAAAATGGTGTAAAGGTGCAGAGCATCACCATCTTGGGCAAGGATTGTGGTGTTGGCGATGAAGTGAGGGTGCAGAATTGCGTCTGCTTGCCTAACAAGGAATTGAAGCGGGTTAGTTTCCTTCGAAATCGTCGTTTTAGGACGTGTGCTAATGATCATAGGACGTGACTAACGAAGTCATCATGTGATGCCACTTACGGACACGAAGAGCTGGCGTTTTGCTGATTTCGACTATCTACAAGCGATTGCTGAACCCATTGAGTGCGCTCTGGAGGACTATACTTGCGACCTTTGGTTCCAAAAGTTTTCTTTCAATCAATTAGACTAGCTTAGATACCATTGCATAGACCAACTCTGCTCATACTCACCCGACCTCACCCATATTCCACTCCCGACCCACCTTTTCCTTCCACCATGGGCTCCCTTGAAGGTCCACCCCCCACTTTCCCAACAATAAATATCTCCCCCTTCCTCCCTTCCTCCCCCTCCACCCCTTCAACGGATACCAAAACCCTCCAGCGGACCGCCACCGCCCTCTCAACCGCCTGCACCTCCCCCGGCTTCTTCTACCTCACGCATCATAACCTCCCGCGCGCCCTCACAGACCGCGTCCTCGCTTTCGCACGCGATTTTTTCCTCCACAACTCAGAGGTTGAGAAAAGTAAGTTGAAGAGGAAAGATGTGGGAGTAGGGAACGGAGATGGTGCCAGGGGGTATCAAGTCATTGGTGACAATGTGACGGAAGGGAAAAGGGATTGGCATGAGGCATTGGACTATTACAGACCAATAAAAGACGGAGAACCTGTCACCGAATCTACTGCAAGAAGCGAAGGAGGCAGGGAACCGCCGTTTAAATTGTTACAGGGTATCAATCAATGGCCCTCCTACCCCGGCTTCCGAGATGTCTACGAGGATTACATCGACAAGATGCTAGAGCTGGGTACTGCGGTTGTGAAGGCGATGGGTATGGCGTTGGGGGAGGGGATGGAAAATGTGTTTGTGAAGAATACGAGAGAGAGCTTTTGGGTTATGAGAGCTATTGGGTATCCACCGCTTCCGAACAACAGGGAAGGGGAACATGGGGAAGAGGGAGGGGTGAGTTGTGGCGCGCATTCTGACTATGGGTGCGTGACGCTGCTGCTGAGTGATGGGACGAAGGGCGCGTTGCAGGCGTGGGTTGAGCCTGGGGGCGAGGAGGGGGGGTGGGTAGATGTTGATCCGGTTGAGGGGGCTGTGGTTGTGAATATTGGGGATATGATGGAGCGATGGAGTGGAGGGAGGTGGAAGGCGACACGGCATAGAGTCGTGCACAAATCGCCGGGGTATAGGGTGAGCGTGCCATTCTTCTTCGAACCTAATTGGGACGCAAAGGTTCCGGGGAAGGAGGGGGAGGGGGAAGTGGTGTATGGAGAATACCTGTGTGAGAAGGTGCGAGGCAATTTTTGAGATGTGGAGAAAGCGGGTCTTGGGTATCCTTCGGTGATTGCTATGCCGTACATGCTCGCTCAGAGGACCAATGCTTGTCAAGTTTGTACCCATCATGCATACATATCATCCCACTCACCGTCCTCTTCTTCGTCCTTGGGCGGAGGTGGAGGAGCCTTCTCTTTTACTAAGTCCTTTCTATCCATTGGACATGTAGCGTGTAACTTCAACCACGGTGCGATGCATTCCAGATCGAACATGTGATTCTTGTTGCAGGGTAGTCGAACGACCAGAGGGTATTCATCTGAGCCTCTCGATCAGTAAAGGATCCGCATTCGACCCCCTTGAACGGTACACACCTTCTAAAAACGGATTGCCACAAATCGGACAATCCATATCCTTCCTTAACACCTTCCTCGGCACCCTCTCAAGCTCTGGTTCCCCACTCATCAGCCTTTCGTCCCCCCAACACATCCAAGTGGGGGTTTCATCTCACCGTCCAAAAATCCCTGCGAGACCCCCTTCACCTCCTTCGGCGGCATCTCCGCCCCCTCAAATAAACTCTCAATCATCCCATCTAGCGGGCCCTCTCCATTCCTATCCATGCGCATCCGCTGAAACGCTTCACCCAGCGTTCTGAAGGCGGCGGAAACATCGCTGGGGATGGGGACTGAGTGGGCGTTGGAGACGTTTCTGTTGTCGACGTGTTCGAGGGTAGAGAAGAAGGTGGAGAGGTCGGGGCGGCGGGGGATTTGGGTAGAGGTGTTGGGGTCGGTGGAGGCAGTGGGGACATTGTGTTCGACTGAAGGGGGGAGGGGGGGTCAGTGAAGTTGGGAATGAGGGTATGGGGAGGGGGAGTACCTTCGTAGGATGCCATATTTAGGGTCGCGGGAGATGTGCTCGAGTTGCTGGGGATCGAATGCAGGCTGTGTCAGGAGTAAAGGCGATCAAGATGTTCGTTGCAGGCATCATGCCATGCGCGTCAAATCACAAGAGGACGATCTGATAAGATCGACCCTAAGATCACCAAGCACTGCCGTGCGGTTGTTCCCGCTAGCTCGTGCAATATTTAGACATTGGGGAAAGACCCCGCACGATGGCATTGCCTACTTCCACGCCGCAGAGGTGAATCCATGGTAACATCCGTAGCTGTTATTGGAGCAGGGTCTTGATGAAGCTGGCCACTTATCAGTGGCAGCTGCAGCCAAGACAACTTACACAGCCTTACAGCTCTCAATAGAAACGGGAACATGGCAGCTTTCGTGCAGAAATAATCAACCTTAATAATCATTTCGTGCAATACACGTGATTAGAACGCAATCACAAGACTGGAAGTGAATCAGTAAATAGATGCACAGGCTAGGGGCGGCCGGGTTATTATTTGGGATAGGTTGACCTCAATCTCACTGCATGAAGTAGTTCTATCTGATTGTCCAGCCATTCTTCCCCTCAATAAATATATTATTAGCGACATCTGTCTCTATATCATCAAGAGCATCGGCCAACTCGTTTTGTTTCTACAACCCACTTCACTCTATGTACCTGATATGTTTTGATTTTTTTCTACTACTCAAAGACTGCGTATCACAAACCCAACCACATCCCCCATAAACCCCACTACCACCCCAAATTTCCTCCACAAACCACCCAAAAATGTCTTCAGGCTGGACCGGTCCGGGCGCTCGCTCCGCCCCCCAAAATCAACAAGATCTTGAGAACTACAACGCCATCAAAGCGCGTGTCGAAGCCGACGAGAAGGAAAAGCGTGATGCTGAGAATGCAAGGCGTATTAGTTTGGGACAGAAACCTCGTATGAACTTCTTTACATTGCTGCTGTTGAGAGAATTTGGTACATGGGCTGACGATGGGGGTTTAATAGTCAAGGATTCCATGTGGAAGAAGGTCAAGAATGTGATTCATAAGTCGAGATTGTTGGATTGAGGGTTTTGAGTGAGAGGGTGGAATCCTGGCAATTCGAGAATCGGATGAGGGAAATTGAGACTGCTGAATAGCGAGACTAGGAACTTAGATAAGGAAAGAAGCGATGTGTATTGATTAGGATATGCAAGATTGTTATCCAGTCTCTGATACCCGTTGCCGCTCGATAGAATAGGTTATGAAATATCTTGATAAGCACGAGACTCGCTAAATATAATAATATTTTCAACCTTTGTAGCCTGAATTTCACTCGCAGTACCTGACGCACTATCCTGACCGCTCTTCATTTTATCCGAATGGTGATCCAAGTCATGCCCCTCGTCGCTAGGTCATTCCCTCCCATCCGCTGCTCAGCTTTATCCAACCTCTTCGCTTTTATGTCTGTCTACGCTCGCTTCATCGAACGCGCCTCATCACCAGCGCCTGGAGTTTCATCAGTTGGCCCTTCCAGACCCTGTACGCCTGTCAGTAAGCGCTTCGCGGACGATGAAAGTCTGCAAGTAACTCATACCTTCTTCAAGTCGACTTGAGATTCTTCACCAGCTTTGTTCAGAGCCTCAGAGTTTTGATCACTAGCTTTTACCGAAAGGTCATTCTCTTTTTCATTCGCCTTGCTTGGCAAGCTCCAGTATTTCCTGCCCTTTCCGTCATTTGCGGGAAAACCCAGATCTTTAAACTCATCGAAATCTACTACTGGAAGTTTATCATAATCGTCGGCAACGTCAGACTCATACGGATCGAAATCCGGTTCCCCCTGCCACCATGGTTGCGGTTCATCTTGCTCTATGTCTTTTGAGCCAGAAACAACATGCTCGGATGCGGTATCGGAGTCCTGAGGGTTGGTGCTGCTTGGGGGGAAGTTAACATTGCCTGGGCTTGATGTGACGGGAGTACCATTGGCAAGTTCGAGGAGTAAATTAGCGGCGTAGAGCGTGGGGGTTGGTTGCTTCGTGTTCGTCAGTATGCTGTCCTTATAAAGATGGATGTAAGGATTTTGGTGGCGCTCACCCTAACGAGTAACGCAGCCTGGCTAGGATTGCTGAGGACGTTATCTATTGCCATATCGCCTATTGCACTGTCGTTGTGACCTTTGTCGGAGCTGACCAGAGGCTGTGTAACGCGCCTCTTCTTTCTCACACCTCCTCCTGAATGATTTGCTTCAATGACTTGCTTCGAGCTCTCGCCGTTACCGTTGTCGGCGTCTTTGATAGCGGCAATCTGCTTCTTCATCTTTGCATCTTTCTTGTCTTCTTCAGTTGAAGCAAGACCATCCCAGATCTCGCCGTCGTTGTCGTTATCACTGCCCTTGTGACTGCCCTTGTTAAAGTCATGGAGGTCAGATAGCACATCGATCTTCCTCTTATTCGTTTGGCTCTCCGGCTCTTGAGCGTCAGCGGTGACGTCCTGTTGCTCTACGTCTGGCCCAGTGTTGACAGCAGGAGCAGCGGGAGGCGTCGGGACGATAGGTGAAGGGATGGTAAATTCATGTTGGTTGTCACCTTTACGGTTCCAGCAGGGCGTACATTGCTGGAAACCACAAGTCTTGCAGCGGTAGATTGTGAGCTTGTTGTGCTTGTTGCAAGTCTGCAAATGTTTGAGTTAGCATTGCTCTTTCTAGAGATAATCTTGAGTGGTGGGATATGTTTCCGGGGCAAATATATGTCTTAGCCCTTGTTCATGTCTTACTACTCCCCGACAGGTATAATGAAAGGGAAGAATAACTCCAGAAGGTCACCTACATCACATTTGGCGGTGTGGATTTTAATCTCTCTAAAGCTGTCGTGTACCCTAGAAGCCATGATAGATTTGGTATTGCCGATTATCGATGAATTAGGTCTTGCAGGCTTACGGAGAAGATTCCTTTGGTTTCTTTGGTTTCTTTAACAATTGGGTAGATAGAGAGGAAGGGAGGAAGAAAGGCCACCAGGTTCAAGTATCCCTTTATGCCTTAGATAGAAGTGATAGGCCCTGAAGTGTCGCGCCCGTGTTGTCACCTAATTTGTGTGGGAAGGTAAGTATGTTGCTATATCTGTTGCTATTTCATGTGATCTTGTGGCAACATGTGTCAATGGAAGTCTTGTAAGAATGAGTGTTAACAAACGGTTGCAAGTGGCAACCAGAGTGAATTTGATAGTGACTAACTTATGCCTAGGTGAATGCTACTAACCAGAAATTCCGCGGGGTTCTGGAAATCAATGCCCCATAGAGCGTCCTGGCATAGAAACGCTTGTCATTACTCATGCTCCGTAATGTTATGTGCAAGCTGTCTTAGGGCATCAGATACGCGAAGGATATCGTTACACCAGTAGTGTTGCCTGCAAATTCACTGATGTGCTTTATGGCGTTGTCTATGTCGTATCTATTTGTGCGCTGTAGAGTTCGTGAGATGAGATCAACAAGTCCCTCGAAGTACTCGACTGCGCTGGTCTTGACTCACGAATGCCTTCCTCCACCTCTGACTTGATCCCCACCTCCTCAGCAGCCAATTTCTTGCCTGACCCCTGCTCCTCCTTCATGAATGGGAATGCAAGCACTTCCTTGATGCTGTAGTGGTTCGTCAGGAACATGACTAGACGATCTACACCCATACCCCAGCCTCCGGTAGGTGGTAGTCCGAATTCTAAGCTTGTGCAGAATGTCTCGTCCACCATCTGTGCTTCGTCATCTCCTTGATCCTTCTGCCTTGCTTGCTCTTCAAAGCGCAGGCGCTGATCGAAAGGATCATTCAACTCCGTGTAGGCGTTTACGATTTCTTTCTTGCAGACGAAGGCTTCAAAACGCTCGCAGAGACCCGGATTCGAGCGGTGGTACTTAGCAAGAGGCGACATCATCTGGGGATGGCCAGTGATGAACGTGGGGTTAACGCATTTCTCCTCAATGAACTCGCCAACAAGCTTATCTAGCATTCGAGCATTGGTCTGTGGAGGTGAGCATTCGACCTTGGTCTTCTTGAGCATTCGCTTGAGAAACTCATTGGTTTCGGCGGTATGAAGCTCGGGGCCTGGTGGAAACTTCTCAACACATGCTTCTTCCAGGGCGGGAATCATCTCAATTCGCTTCCATGGCTTGGCCCAATTGACTTCGTACTTCTCGCCAGTCTGAGTGGTGAAAGTGGTCTCATGACCGCCGGTGACATGCTTGACAAGGCCGGACACAAGTTCCTCAGTGATCTCCATCACATCGTAGACATCCGCGAAGGCCATATAAAACTCGCAAGTCGTGAATTCAGGGTTATGAGTCAAGTCGATGCCCTCATTTCTAAACTGCCTCCCCATCTCGTACACCCGCTCCAGGCCACCCACAATCAACTGCTTGAGATATAGCTCGGGCGCTACACGCATGAAGAGCTCCATATTTAGGTCGTTGTGGTGAGTAGTGAAAGGTTTGGCGGTAGCGCCTCCAGCAATAGCGTTCATCATAGGAGTCTCAACCTCAATGAAGTCCTTCTCGTCGAAGAATCTACGGATATAGGTGATCATTTTGGACCGTGTGACGAAAACGTTGCGGGCGTTGTCGTTCATTATCAGGTCCAAGTACCTCTGGCGATATCGTTGCTCTTGGTCTTTGAAACCGTAATGCTCGGACGGGATTTGATGCAGGCATGGTGTTAGGAGGATGATTTCCCGAGCGAATATTGACAATTCGCCCTCGGGTCTGTTTCTTGGTGCCGTCCTGCCTGGGTATCCCACCACACCGATGATGTCCCCCCTCCGTAGATGCTCGTGCTGTTGCTCGAATTGCACTTCGCCTAGCCCTCCGTTAGCCAGGCTCAGTGGGCGTCGAATCGTGATCTAGCATACCTGCAGCTTCTTGGGCTTGGCACATGATTTGCACCTTCACGCCTTCTGCTCTCAAGTCATAGAAGACAAGCTTGGAGCCTGCCGCCCTCTTAGTGTAGATTCGCCCACCCAGTCGAACATCGACGTCCTTCAAGTGTTCCCCAGTTTTTATCTTTCCATGCTCTTTTAAGAAATCTCGGAGGTCTGTAGTGACTTGGAACTTGTGAGGGTAGGGGTTTGGATTGTGGCTCTTGCGGAGTTCTTGGATTTTGCGAGAACGAATCTCGAAGTATTGCTGGCGTTCAATCAGTATCTCAACTGGTCTCGTGGGCAACATCTGTAGAGCGAACGTTAGGTGTCAACTCTGCCTCTTGCTCCTCAGCGGAGGCGGTCTTCTCCGCCTTCTTAGGGAGGGCGGCAGCGGCTTTTGCTTCCTTTTTCTCATCACGTTCTCGCTGCTTCTGGCGCTTCTTAAGCTCGCTCTTGCTATGACCATGTAAGTGTTGGGAGCAAATCGAGGGGCAACCCACCTACCTGACCATCTCTCCAGTTGGTTCGTCAAGATGCAGGTTGGCCATTTGGCCGGTTGCCTCTGGTTCCGCCATGACTAAATTCTGGTATAATGTAGAAGGGTTCACTGCCCAGTGGGCCAAGCTGAGTACACGGAGATTTTGATTTTCCTACTCCGGGGTGGAGCTCTAGGGGCCGCTTAGGTATAAATAAGGTAGTCAAGTCACCACAACTTACGAACCATATTCTACTAGTATGAATGATTAAGTTTTTGACCTTTAGAAGGGTTCACTGCCCAGTAGGCCAAACCGCCCAGTAGGCCACCCTGCTCTAAGTCCACCACCGTAGGGTTTGATACCATATCTTCGCAGGCAAAGTTATAGAAATTACTGATTACTACAGCTTTTATTCATTCATACTAGTATGGTTCGTAAGTTATGGTGACTTGAATACCTTATTTATACCTAAGCGGCCCCTAGAGCTCCACCCCGGAGTAGGAGAACGCGTCTAGGCCCACAATTCTGTGACTCTACGAGGCTGCTTCACCGAATCACTCGCAGAACAGTCGTTATTGTTCAAGCTGATTTTGGCATAGGATACGACTAAATAACATGCGTTGTCCCTGAGAAACTCCAGTGACAGAAGGTTTTCACGGTGTCCTTCCCTATTCCATAAATCGGATCCCCGAATCACAAGTCTTCCTCCGATCCTGCACATCAACGTGTTCCTCCTCTCTGCCTGTACATCTGCCTGTCATCAACACCGAAAGGTGTCGTACAAAGTCTTGTTCATAATTCGAACACGGCTTCAGTCATACAAGTCAGCATTCGACAGCCCCATGAGCTGTTCCTGGGCTTTCTCGATCGTCTCCTTCTCTTTCTTCAATTGTGTGCGTTGCTCCTCGTGTTCCGCATCGGCGGCTAGAAGTCTCGCGCAACGCTCATCCGCTGATACACAGTAAATAAGAGTCACGGACATAGAACAGAAGACTTACCACCTGGCTCTGTCACTGCAAATTTATCCTTCATCGTCCTGACGATCTCAGTGCGACATTGGAAGAATAGACCGCAGTGAATGCTTGCGCAAAGAGTATCGACGAATCGAGAGTAAGCGCACTCGTAGTAGCCTTTGACTGTCTTTAATACTCGTCAGCATTATGAGGACCAAAATGATATCGAGAACTTACGCTCATGGCAGTCATCTCTAGACCGAAAGGTTCTGGAGGAAGCTGCGCATCTGTGATCTTTGAGATCTTTTCGATGCGAGCCTGTCCAGTCGTGAACTTTCCAATCTTGCTCTCTTGTTCTTCCACGTATGCACGCGTACGGACCTCACGATGACGTCCCTGGATTAACACGCGTGCCTTCTCGCAAGCCAAGTTCATTGCTTCATCGTTAAGCGTACCAGGCTTGACCTGCTCCCAGCGCAAGATTTGCTCAGCCATCCTATGCTGTACTAAGTATGCTTCTTCGAAGAACACTCGACAAATGTCCAGAATTGTGTCGTAGTATAGGGTTTGCTGACGATGTCCAAAAACTTTCTGTACCTGCTGAAAGACCAGGTTCTCGCAGAGTTCTTTGGTCAGTGTCAAGAACTGGTCAACAGGCTCACTCCAATGCTCCGTACTAAGCTTGATGATTCTCTCTGTAGCCTTAGGATCGATCTGCCCCGGAAGTCCAACATAGGCGTCCTGAATGATACTACGTACCTCGTCAAGGTCAAAGCATCTGGAGGATACAGCATAGCCTTTCGAACGAGGGACGATTCTTGAGAACTTGCTTGGCGTAGACTGTGTCGATCCGTGTGGTCTCTTCCTCCCCGATAGCAGAGGGCTTGGCTTGCTATCAGTATCGGATTCGGAATCAATTTCAAAGACAGTAACGTTCTTCCGGCCTGAGGGACTAGGCGTAACTGTGGATTCACTAGCTGGCGTACCGCGAGATTGACTAGGGGTTGGTGGATTTGGTATCTTAAGGATTGGTCGCGAGTCGGCCAAAACCTTACGAAATTGTAAGGCCTGCTTATTCCATTCTTTTTGAAAAGTGTTAGCTTGAGCGCCCCCCTCAATATACTTCTCAATCTGCTGCTCAAATTTTAGTATCTCTCCCATAACAACCGCTGGAAGGTTTCCATCCAACGGCTCTGGCAGCTCTTTTAATCTGGCGTCGATATCATCCGCTTTTTGCTGGACCTCGTTGATAATACGTGGGAGGCTAGACGGATATTAAGAATTATCCTCAAACAAGGACAACCTGCTTACCTTCTCCGAATCTGGGCGGTCAAGCGCTCAGAGAGCGCCGATTGCAGTAAAAGGGTACCAAAGCGCCCACTGTAAACACTGAGCGTAGTAGTCCAAGGCTCGTTCGAGTTAAAGAAGGTATGTTCCTCCCTCCTCGCTGTGACATGGTCAACTCGGGCATCCGGATTGTTTTTGATAATATGGTACCCGAAGCCAAGATGGAAGCGTTCGCCGCCTAGTATCTGAGTCCATTGCTCGAGAGACTCGCCCTCTTGCATTCTATCAGGCTTTGTTAGACAGCCGACTGTTCTTCCCTCTGCTTTAACCTTCTTTACCAGACTGAAGGCGCTTGAATTAGCAGGATCGTCAGTCATTGTAAGAGCAAGGAGGTTGATGCAATCCTCTGCTTGAATGTATTCTTTCACGAGGTTTCGCACAAGATCGACCAAATAGGCTTCTTCTGGAACCTCAGAGACATTAATAACGCCAGGGAGATCGTAGAAAGATAGATTTGGAAGGCCAGGACCGGAGATGTTCAGACGTATGATATTTGGAGAAAACTTCACTTGATTAGTCCTGACAATTATTGGATTGCCAGGTTTGTACTTTTCGTACGAACTGCTGGGATTAAGGATAGCGAGCTGTGCACGTTCCAGGGCATCAACAACTTCGTCTTTAGAAGTGATGAAGGCGAATGGTAGATCTTCAGAACCATCCTTCGGATCCCATGGGCCTAATGGTCGTTGAACTGTTGCGCCTTCGGCCTTGGAAGCAGTTTTTCCGAGAACGGCTTTCTTGCCCAGGTTGCCAGCGTAGACATACTTGTGAACCAGTGAGACGGCGCAGCTCCATTCGCCATCCACCTCGGTGCTCTCGGTGAGATTGATCTCCAGAGGGCATCGTGTGCAAGTGCCAGAGCTTCGTGGCACCTTGATCTCACTCATACCTTCAATAAGCGAAGACTTGCCGGTACTCTGATCACCAACCACAACAATCTTAGGTAGGGGTAGTACTAGCTTCTCAATTCCTAGGTGTCGAAGGTTTTGGACCGCCTGAACGAGCTCTTTGACGCCGCGTCCAAGTACTTTGAGTCCCTCTCCAGGGCTTGGGGTAATGGTGCCCGAAGAGCTCGCGGATTGAACTGGAAAGAGAACGTCAACATATTTGCTGAGGATTTGGGTGCAGGTTAGCACTCACGACAGGGGTTTTTCGTACCATTCGCTCGGTGACGCCCATCGGCGATTCCATTCGGCACCTCCACATCAATGTCCATAGCTATGGTATCACCAGAGCTGACGAGGTGGTCTTGGCTGCTGAGAGATGTCTGCTGCTCACGCTTCATGGATTTGCGTGCCATGGCGAGTGGGCGAGTGGGCGAGTGGGTGGATGTTCTTGCGTCTGGGGTGTTTTGAAGCGAATTTCGTCTTGGGACACACTAAACAGCGACTGTGATACAAACGGTGCTGAATCTGGTAGAATTGAGCCGATGTCTGACTCAAGCGACGGTCTCTCTCTTGCTACAACGGTCGAGAAGATAAGACACGCGATGAGAGCGATAAGATGGACAGTACAAGAAGAGTCTGGACAAGCGATGGAAGGAAGAACAAGGCGGGGTATGTTGTTGAAGTTGAGGTTGAGGTTGAGGTTGACAGACGGAAGTGAGGTTTTGGTAGAACTCACTTCACTTTCCGAAGAGCAAGCCGCCGATGAGGGGTTTATGACAAATATTCGCAAATTTGTTTGATGGCTCAGGAGCCTCTCCCTTCTTTATACCCATATTCGCGTCTTCCACCTATTTTTCGGTTTCCTCCAGTAAAACTCTTTCATCGCGTCCATCGCGAGCAAGACTGATATCTTCGGACTCGTCGACGCGTTTTCAACCCCATTGAAGATGTCTAATGACCAATAGCTGCTCGTCTCAAGATTGCGGTCAGTGATGTTGTAGAAAGATACAGGAGTTTAACAGCTCCGCAACAGAAAGCCGTAAGCGAGGTGCCAAGAACCTGATAATTTGGACTGGAACCAGCCTTTCCTCGCCAAAACACTAAAAGCTTGGCGCATAGCGTTGTATCCCTCTACAACATGATCGGCATGGTAGCTTGCAGGAGCTGAGACAAGCGTGGGGACTGGAGCGGGAGGTCATTTTACGCAAACCTACGCTGGGCCAGGGATATTAAGGTTGATACCTCATATTCGGGGGAGGGACAAGTGTGAATGATTGTATATATAGCGCTTTGATATTTCCTTCGAAGCCAGAAGAGGCTACGAGTATACCAGCGCCTTAGTCCATGCAATATTCCTTTGAGCTGCCGCTGATCTAAAACGCCAAAGGCACGCGCATCGCCCCTGAGAGGAAGATCAGCAGTCCTTCCCAGAGAGGTACCAACTGGCATTACCATTCTTGCGCTGGGATAATGTTGTCTTTTGCTCGTCTTTGTGCACTTTCCTTCTCTGGATTTCTCGGCTACCTTCTCGTTTCAAGCACAGGAGATATACGCGTATTCAGCTTGTGTTCACCGCGTACCCATGCCCCACGCCCATTGAGTGGTCAATGCATTGCGCCCAGTTCCATCCGTGGTCCAGTCTTTATGACACACTGCAGTGAATGCTGCAATATGAAGACGCCCTGGTGCTATGCTACACTCGTGCATGAAGTGGAAACGAGATCTAAAGGATGAGAATAGCCCCCTTGTGTCGGATCATTGGGCGCGGAGCTCAGGGGCTGCCTTCGAAGTGTTCCTGTTGGCATGTATTGCAGGATTGTTGACGGCCTTCTTTTTCGGGACCATGCCAGCCTTCGCAAACTTGTTCGCTAGGAGAGCTGATATCCTTCGATTAGGGAGCCAAGTCCTGCTCCCTAGTACGAGAACGTAGGACAGTAATGCTAAGCTGCCCGCCTGATGAGCTGAGGCGAGCGGCAAGGGCACGAGATATATCAGTGTGCTGATACCTAGTGCGACTTGTAAGAACCCAAAACCCACGACTCCATGAATCCCTTTCTTGCTGGTGGTAGGAAGTAACCTTCTCACCTGGGGGGAGAATCTGGAGTACGCCCATAAAGCCATTACCGAAAAGAATGTTGTCGTAGCGAGCATCCGATGATCGAGCTGAACGAGCGATGGGTTTTCTAGCGGGTTGCGCCACCAGATGTCGCTACCATCCGATGTATGAGAGTAAAAGTCTGAGAAGAGCTCCGACTTAGGAGGTGTCAGTCCCAGTCCCATATATGGGAACTCATTGTAGATCAATCCCGCATCAAGGCCTGCGACAAGACCACCTGACACAACAGTGATGAAGACAAGCCCTGCCAGTGCGGCCACAGATCTTCGAAATATGCGTAGTCGTGGGTTCCTCAGCCTGGCAAGATTCTGTTGTGCCGATTGAAGGTTCCCAAGAAATTTGTGGGTTCGCAAAATAGATAGGCCATTCCAGAGCATAGCAGAGTAGCACAGAAACGCAGTGCCAAGATGCGCGACAAGTCGATACTGGCTGACTCGAGGATGGCTTCCAGGTGCGAATAGATCATCTTTCAATCCTGACTTGACCATCCACCAGCCAAGTACTCCTTGAAATCCTATCAGACCTCCGATGCCTGCGATCCGCAATGCCATAGGTGCTGAGACCTTTCGTCGTGCAACGAAGAAGACAGCAGGGAGGATGAAAGATATTCCAACAAAGCGGCCCCAAAGCCTGTGTGTCCATTCCATGTAGTATATCGACTTGAATTCTAAGAGGGTCATGTGTGGATTGAGGAGCTTGAATTCGGGCGACGCTCGATACAGATCGAATTCAGAATCCCAATCCTTTGCATTCAAAGGTGGTAAGCTGCCCGTTACTGGCTTCCATTCTGTGATGCTCAGACTGGGGATAGTCAGTCTTCAACCTGCGAGTCTGAACTCATATCCACATACCCAGACTCTGTAAGCCTTGTCAAACCCCCAAAGACAACGAGCCCAAAGACACTTGCTGCGCTCCCTAACAGCCAGTATGCCACCACCTTTTCGCTCGTCCTAGGAAAGAAATACGCACTTGCCTTTCTTCCGTCTTCCTTGATTCCCGTGGCTATCGACGATAGAGACAATTTTGACTGAGTTTCTGAAGAATCACTACTCGCAATTCCCTCTGAGGATCGCAGAGGGGTGGTGTTGAATGACCGTGCAGACTTCAGAGACGCCTCTCGGATTTGGAAGGAGTGAATGCCCAATGACGCTGGGGTGTGGCGGTGCGAGCATTGGAAGAATCGCCGTGTTAGCCTGGAGGGGGCCTGCCGTAGAGCAGGCAGTATAGAAGTCATATGGAGGGTACTGTTTCGTAGTGAGAAGACGATACTCTTCCAATGAATACTGCACTAGTGCTGGTAGCATGAATCGATGATCCCTGTTGATGCATGCCGATGGAAGCCGCGTCTAGCCCACCTCGACGACCACCATTACAGACCTTCTCTGTCCACGTTCTGGAAGAAACCAATTTCTGCAGCATGCGAGCTCCACGGCGACAGCGACCATGCGTGTCACCACGCACCAATTGAGACACTTTGTCCACCCGCAAAGGTATGCACAAGTGGCTACCTGCCTACGACCTCAATCAACCCACCTCCCAAACGCCCGTCTAAACCTCCCAATCGACTACTCCTCCCACCCTCTTCTCCACCACTCCTCCTCCTCCCTCCAGTCCGACCCCTCCTTCCCTAAATCCACCTCCACCCGCCAAAATCTCTTCCAAGCCATCAACAGCGCCCTCACCCGGGCCCTCCGCGCTGACGAACGCACCCTCGTCTTCGGCGAAGATGTAGCATTCGGCGGCGTCTTTCGCTGCAGCATGAACCTTGCAAAAGATTTTGGTTCGGAACGAGTATTCAACACGCCACTCAGCGAACAGGGAATCGTGGGCTTTGCAATTGGCTGCGCGGCGCAGGGCATGAAGCCTATCGCAGAGATACAATTTGCGGACTATGTATATCCGGCGTTTGATCAGCTGGTCAATGAGGCTGCGAAGTGGAGGTATAGGGAGGGTGCTACAGGAGGTAACGTTGGGGGCATGGTGGTAAGGATGCCGTGTGGGAGTGTGGGACATGGTGCTCTGTATGTAGAAGCTCTTATGTGTAGACTATGTAGAGATGCTGATCGCATACAAGGTACCACTCCCAGTCACCCGAATCACTCTTCACCCATATTCCTGGTCTGCGAGTGGTGATGCCTCGTTCGCCTGCGCAAGCCAAAGGCCTATTGCTTGCTTCGATTGCTTGCAATGATCCTGTCATCTTTCTAGAACCAAAGGTTTTATATCGAGCCGCTGTTGAGCAGGTACCCATAGAGGCGTATGAGATTCCATTGTCTCAAGCTGAGATTGTCAAAGAAGGTAAAGATGTGACCATTGTCTCCTATGGCCAGCCGCTGTACTTGTGCTCTTCGGCAATTGCAGTTGCGGAGAAGGATCTTGGAATCAGTGTTGAGCTGGTAGATCTCAGGACCCTATATCCTTGGGACAGAAAAACTGTCTTAAAAAGCGTTCAGAGAACTGGCCGTGCGATCGTTGTGCATGAGAGCATGGTCAATGCAGGGGTTGGGGCTGAAGTTGCTGCGGCCATTCAGGAGGGTGTTTTCCTACGCCTGGAAGCTCCAGTGCAAAGGGTGGGAGGGTGGACCACGCATATGGGGCTGGTGTTCGAGAAGTTCAACATTCCTGATGTCACACGTGAGTATTGTAGCTGTGTTAAGGGAGGGTCCAATGCTAACGATAGCAACAGGGATTTATGATGCAATCAAGCGGACCATAGAGTACTGATTCACTCACTTTATCGGTAAGGCGGTGTTACTGGGCCACTTTTCTGCGATTTCAAATCACAGAAATTCACTTCACTTCCTCAAACACGAAAATTTTCGTTTTAATTTCCCGCCTCCGCCTTTTTCTTTCTCTTGAGCTCAACCTTCTTTGTCTCTTCTTCAAGATACATACCACAACTTCAAAAAGCCATACAGACATCAATAAACCGTTATCTTACTTCTAACGCACCCTCTTCACGCTCATCCGCTCATCCTTGTTACCACATCCGCACTCAAGATGTCGATAACACACGTCCTGTCTGTCCTACTTGCGCAGTTTCTACCCAAGCCAAAGGGCTACGAAAACGCTTCTTATTACCATATCATGCTCGAGTATCTCGCCATCAGTCCTGTCTCATTGTCTGAGAGCTTGGAAGCGTTCAGAGCGGTAAGTGCTAGAGCCCTGAGTGTGCCAGCTTTTGGGCTAATTACCTATCTAGCACGTCATTCATGGCCTCAAAGCAACCTGTTTTGGCGTCTTCTTTGCTCTCTGCCTGCTTCTTTTGGCCTGGTCAAAGCGGCTACATAGCCAAGAAGACGCAATCTCTCAGCTCAGGAAAGAACTGCAAACGTCCAATGACGACGGTACCAAATGGGCAGAACGCTATTGGAAGCTTGAAGATGAGTGTCAATGCGAGCAGATGCATCAACAGTCGCATGCCCAAGCGCAAGAAATCCACTCCTTGCGAACCCAATTGTGCGAAACGAATTACACCATTGAGGCCATGAGAGCCAAAAAGGACAGGCTAGTTGCTCAAGTAACAGCTACGCGTGACGATACGGAGTTCAAAAATGCGCAAAGCAAGATCAAAGAGCTACAAAAATCCCTCGCGACGGTCAACGCCCAGCTTAAAACTGAGCAAAAGAACGCCAAAGGGCTGGAAGATTCCCTTGAGTTGGCCTACAAAGAGTCCGGCAAGGAGGATGAAAAGCACGAGGCAACTCAACAAGAACTCAAAAAGAGCTTGCAAGCGCAAGCGCAGACGTCGAGCAATCACCAGATGGCCATGAATCGGGTCATTGACGAGCTTCACAGCGCGAAGAGTAGGATCGAAGAGCTCAATGAGTCTCTTGAATCGGCCAACTCCGCGCTCAATATAGGGCAAGGGACAGGGGAAGAGTTGAAGAAGATACTTGGTGACGTCTATGAAGAATTCAAGAAAGAGCAAAACCGTCACAATGAGACTCGAAAACAACTCAACGAGAGTATGCTAGCGCAAGCGGAGATGTCAAGCGAGCATCAAATGACATTTTCAGGGCTCAACGACGCCCTTTCTACCACCAATAGTAAGGCAAACAAACTTGAAATGGACAACACTGAGCTCAAGAAGAAGTTGGAAGAGGTACAGAGCCTTGCTCAAGAATATTATAATGCGCTCCAAGAGAAGGCCGATGGCGATACTGAGATGCATGATTCGGTCGAAGACCACACAGCATGCGAGACCCAACGACGGGACCTTGAGTTAATCAATGGCAGATTGGCGGCCGACATAGGCAGAGGAAAGGTAGAACACGAGGAGCTAGAGCGTCAAAACGCCACTCTTCAGGGGGAGCGGGACGCTATGCAGAGGGAGCGAGACAGCCTAGAGAGGGAGCGAAACCTCACTCTGATGAGTATGAAAGTCAACCCGCTCGGGGAGACCGTGGTCAAACTCAAGAGAGACCTAAGAGCCGCGGAACAAGCGAGGGATGGGAGCTCACGCAACAACATCGTTTACTGCAAGCAAAATCAGCAGCTAAAGACAGACCTTACTCTGGCCCAGAACCAACTCGCAGGGCTAAAGCCAACGGGGAGCAAGAGGCCAAAAGCGATGGACTCTAATGCTCAGAACAACGACGCCGGCCCCTCAAAGGTGCTAAAGGCGGACCCTGTACCAGCAATGACGAATCCTGCCCGCACCAAATCACCACCAAGATCCACACCACCCTCAGGTCCTCCAGCCCCCACTAACCCACTACCAAGATCCACACCAACTTCGGGGCCTCCAGCCAATACCCCCAAACCATTCAAATTCCCTACACAGGACGATGTGAAGGGCGAGTTACCTACAGGTCTCGTCAAATGGTTCAGGGAATAGACACATCACGCAAACAGCCGATTCACCCTCTCGACTGTTCACTTCCCATATTTCTGTGCGCTCGTCATGACTCCCTCCCGGGGATTGTCTGCGATTGGAGCCCAGATCTGTGGACGGAGAACAGTCAGAGGCCGAGTCCAATCAGCCAGCATTCGATCATTTGTGCCTTTCGCCCCTTGCCCATTCGCTTCCAGCAGTACCGCTTGCTCTCCATATTGGATGAGCTCGCGGATGTGCTGGCGGCGGGTGGATCCGGGGGCTGGCATGTATGCGGTCGGACGATGGATCATTTCATACTCAATTGGATTTGCTGTTTATCTAGTTAATGGGAAATGGTGTCCAATGGATATGACTTCGGTTGGATGGTGGAGCGCTTCAGGGACGACTGGCTTCACTGGATATTCAGTACAGGAAACGGGTGGTGGAGAACAATAGAACGCATATGAACAGACGCGCTCCTCTCAAAGAACTGATTCAGCTTGCAAGGCGTTTGGGGGTATTCATCATGTACAGGCTTCTCGTGTTTTCTATCCTGTACGGCGAAAAGCCATGCATGCATAACGGTTTTTAACGGTATCCATAGCCTCTCAGGCTGGGGCAGGACCATACATAGCATGAAGCCATAACACAGCATGCAATCATACATAACACGCAATACGAATCATCACAATCGCTCTGAATTGCATACGGTGATACAAGTGATCAGCAAAGTCTAGAGTTTGACGGAGTGAGGTCTGCTAAGCGCTTGCCAACAGTCTACAGCTCCCGGGCGTTGCCGCTGCCACGATCCAGGAACCAATCCAATCAACAGCGCCGCAGATGGATGCTGTGCTTCCCTTCTGACACCTCAAACTCGATGTAAAGAACACACCATTGCCACGATGTCGTGATACGCTGCCATTTCACCATACGCTCTTTTATCGCTCATGTTTGCTACCGCTGCATCAAGATCATTGTACGTCCGAAAACGTACCACCGCATTCCTTGCATACATATCCGAGCCCAGCCTCAAACCCCAGATCTATTTTGAGATTGCTGTGCAGAATCGATCTTATTAACTCATTCACGAATCTTCAGAAACATGAAACGTATTATATAAACCGGAATATCGTTTTCGCTATCGCCATTGGTCCAATTCTTGACAGCCTCTCGCCTTGAACAAAGCGTTTCGAATTTGGTCCTCCTACGATGAGCCGACTATCTGAAACGCCAATACATCACTCACTCCAACACGACTGATCAGGATTCATACCGCCAGTACGCTGCCTTGGAGGTCGGCCTACAATTACACGGAACCTGGCTTCTGCTCTCTCACCAGCTGGCCTGGCGCAACACTCTTTGTATAAACCCCTCGACCTCTTCAGCAGGCCCTGAAGTCATATAATTCATCGAATATGAGTTGCTGTGGTCATCGTGAGAAAGAAGGAAACGCTACTAATGAACAGAAATGGGACTACATAGTACGCCCAGGACACCTCAAGACACGAAAGATGCCTATGCTAACTCTATGGTCCTCAGAATCTCTCCGACTTTCGGTCCTCATCATGCCTCCCTCCCTTCTCCTACGGCATCCTCTACATCCTCCTAATGATTAGCGTCGCGGTCTACGCAGTCGATCTCTTCACGTGTGCGAATCTACTACTCTTCGACAAATGGTCAGGTCAAGTCAAGCCTGTCATACCGTTCGAGATATCACGATGGATATTTGCAGGCTGCATCATACTGTCATGGGTTCTCCTGGCATACAGGTGGTGGAGAGCAGTCCGAGCTATGAAGACTGGCGTGGTCGCTGCAAGCTACCTCGATCCTCTCGCTGTTCGGGTTCAGAGTATACGTATGGGTTCACGCGGTCGGGGATGGAGGAGGTTCCTTGTCTTTACCGCTCTTACGAAGGGAAGGAAAGGGGCGGAGTATGTGGCCTTGTTCACATACTTCTCGTTTGAAGGTTAGTCGTGCATCCCCGGTGGCAGGTGCTTGTACTGATAAATCTCAGCATGGCTAAGAATCTGCTTTGCAGAAGGCCCTCGTCAAGTCATTAATGCGTTGACGCTATACTCTGTCATGCAGGCAGACCTTGTGCCAGTCGGAGAGCACGCAGCAACCAAAGGTCACACCCCTATTGTCCAATTCTTCGTCAACGTACAAATCTTGGCCGGTAAAGAGAAAGAACAAGCGGCAATTTTATTCGGCATGCTGTTCACACTGATCATTTGGGTATTTTCCGCCCTTAGTCTATTGCTGGCTGTGATCTTCTACATCGTCTTCCTCTGGCACCACATCCGGGAGGGCAGTCTTTTAAAGTACTGCAGGAGAAAGATTGATACGCGACTACACCAGATCGTGAAGAAGAAGGTCAACAAGGCATTGGACAAGGAGTACAAGGCACGAACGAAACAAGAGGATAGAGATATAAAAGCTGGAATTTTCAAGCAATCCGCTAAGAGGCAGCCTACGTTGCCTATCCTCGATACTGAGGAATCTCAAAAATTCGCGCCAATCTCAAGACAGACGACCCAGACGGAGATTTCGCCCTTCCGTTCTCGAACTCCATCGCGCAATACCAGCGTTGCTCCAAGCACTTTGAGCAGAGAGCCGACCGTCCCCAATGTTTTGGCAATTTCTGGACGACCGCAACCTCCCTCCCGCATCACTACCCGATCATCCCAGAACTCCAACGCAAGTTATGCAGACGATACACCTTTGATGGGCTCAGCAGCCGCAATGGATTACAACATTTTAGATTCAAGAGGTGGGCCTTCAAGAATGGACTCGGATCGGGCTCTACATAGTGCTAGGCCCCCGCCAGGGCGAAGTCTCACAGGAAGCTCTCAGACTCAGAGGACGTTCAACTCCTCACCTCCGAGAATGGGTCCTCATATTCGTACCAACACCGAGATGAGTAGGACAACATTCAATTCCTCCGCTTCAAGGAGGGGTCTTCCTCCCCATACCAACACTGATATGAGTGGAAGATCGACGCCTGGATCTTTCACGTCGCAACAACCTCAACGAAAACCCACGCCACAAAATTTGCCATATAACAACGGTGGACCACCTCCTGACCCACCTGGACTGGGTCCAAGATCTACACAGGAATACGAGATGCAAATCCAGCCTGCCGCCAGCAGGCCGACGGAACATCCTAATAAGGGCGGTTACGTAGCATTCAATCCCAATCCATACAACAACCCTGGTTCGACTCCGTCGTCAGGACCGCCTTCTTCGAGAACTTTCACACAACCACAAAGACCTCCAGAGAATGACTACTTCGGATCCATACCACGACCAGTCCAGCGATCTGGAACCGCGCCGATACCGCAAGCTGCTACATATGGCACCAATACAAATGATGGATACGGCGGCGCCTGGCAGCAACCTCTGGCTGGACGGGCTCCTTGTAGATCTGCTACGGCTGATCCTGGCTGGAGTAGAAAAATGCCTCCTTGATCCTGAAAGATGCGCGCTTTTTTCAATCCCATATACCGATGATACCTATATTCACGACTTTACGGCCATGGTGCACTTTGGGAGGAGATTTTGAACCTGGCGTCGGATGAATCTCTCAGCGTTGGATGTTGAGTAGCTTTACTCGTGCTCGTTACTGGACAATGTATATACCAACAACGACGCTTGCCACCTGGATCCCATTCTCATGATAACCGTCGATATGATATGTTGGATATCAGCCTCAGCCCTACTTATGCTTGGCATGTACCATAACTAGCAGCAAACCTTGATATATAATCAACCAGTCGTTCCTCCCATACCGACGCGATAGACTTCTGCAATTGGACCTGGTGCTAAACATGCCCAATGCTGAATCCAGCGGCAGGCTAAGAGTGGCGAGTCGGGCATTGCCATCCGCGTCATGGTGGATCACCTTTGCGGGTGACGTCCAAGCATTCTTTCGCGCCGTCCCTAGATTCTTCCAGACCAAAAATCGTTTTTAAGAGTTTATTATTTTATCGCGTAGTCTGTGTGCAGGTGAATTACTTCTTGCGGTAAAGCGTGCCGCATCCGGCTAGCCTGCTCCTCGCCGCCCTTCACTTCCTGCTGCCCTCCCCTAGACTTTTGGCTGCTGTCACAAATCTTG